>Ga0302308_10000098_pt1 | contig 73684 bp, 62 predicted proteins | sample III_Palsa_E3_3_FD_200531 | JGI IMG/M metagenome (GOLD analysis project Ga0302308, IMG submission 200531) | Peat permafrost microbial communities from Stordalen Mire near Abisko, Sweden - III_Palsa_E3_3 | ecosystem: Environmental > Terrestrial > Soil > Palsa > Peat permafrost | place: Sweden...
TCGCGGCCGATGGCCCTGATTAAGCCGGGAAACATGGATATCCGTATTTCGCAGTTGATCTCGTATTGTGCGGCGCAACAAATGCCGTGAGACCTCGATAGCTGAGGACGGCGGCAGAGATCGGTCAGGAACGGTCCCTCACGACCAGTTTGTGGAGGTCCGCTCACGAGGCACGAGCCGACCGTCGACGCGGTGTATTATCGCTGCGTCCGAAGAACCTCGGATGATGCCGTCAAGATATGGCCGACGATTGCCTGAAGCGCTTGCCGTAGTATTTCCCTGCTAGCGGGATCATTCGCTATAGCAACCGGATCGGTCTGTTTTCCCAACAGTTGAAGAGTGACGCAAGCCTCGGGGATGAGCGTTGCAGACATCGTCTCCAAGACCAGCTTCAAGGCGGCCTGGGCAGCAGATGCTCGAGGCGAGGTGTTGAAAAGGGCGACTGGCTTCCTCGGAAAATCCGGGCTTCCTACCAGCCAATCCAGCATGTTCTTGAAGGACCCGGGGATTCCACGAGCGTACTCCGGGCAAGAAATGAGGAGGCCGTCTGCCTGATTCACTCGAGTGCGCAGGTCAACGATGCTCTCGGGAAGTTTGTCTTCAAGATCCGGATTGAAGTGGGGTAGTTCGCCAATTTCATTGTAATGTTCGACTACAACGCCAGGCGGCACCAACATGGCAGCCGCGACGAGTGCGTGTGTATTGGACGACGCGGAGCGCAGGCTGCCGGACAGGGAAAGAAGACGAAGCATCTCAAGTAACCGTTGCCGATCGGAGGCGTAGTATCCCATGCCGGGCCGTTATCCGTCCTTCAGCCATCACCGCCGCGGCTGATATCCGCGAGCGTCCGGTCCGCGGCTGCTAAGCCGACATTCGCTGTAACGACGCGACAGGCGGCAACGGGTCGACCAGCGCCGATCAGCGTGACCATGAATGTCAGGGAGTAATTTGCGGCGATGCAATATGAAACATAAGCGTCAACCGCGTAATACGGATACTCGAAAAAAGCGTAAATAGCTGCGGCTATTGCAAACATGCGTCGCATGCTATAACGCCGGGCAGTCCTCGATCGATGCAAACCTGCGATTTGCATCGATTTCTCCCTGCTTCAAGCAATCGCTTCCAGCTCTTCCTGCGCCATCATCCATTCGACCTCGGTCGCGGCCAATTTGGCGACGACTTCGCCCTGACGCCGGATGGTCTCGATCAGGCGGGTTTTGTGTTCTGCTTCATAGCTGGCCGGGTCGGCAATCGTCGCGTCGAGTTGGGCTTTTTCGGCTTCGAGGGTGGCGATCTCTTTTTCGAGTTTGCCGATCCGGTTTTGCAAGGGCTTGCGCTGGTTCGCGGCCTGCTGGCGCACTTCGGCGTCGGCGCGGCGTTGTTCCTTGGTTTTTGCGCCTTCGTTGGTGCCGCCGACGAGTTCGATTTTGACTTCGAACTTGGGTTCCACCTTAGCTTCCACCTTAGCCGGCTCTGCGGCCTTGCCAGCCGGCTTGCTTTTGTCCGCTTTGGCCGCGGCGCGTTGTGCCGCCGCGTGTTTCAGCAGCCAGTCGCGATAATCGTCGAGGTCACCGTCGAACTCTTGCAGCTTGTGGTTGGCCACCAGCATGAAATTGTCGGTGGTGGCGCGCAGCAAGTGCCGGTCGTGCGACACCACAATCAGTGTGCCTTCGAACTGGGCCAGCGCCATGGTCAGGGCATGGCGGGTTTCGAGGTCGAGGTGATTGGTCGGCTCATCCAGCAACAGCAGGTTGGGGCGCTGCCAGATAATCAGTGCCAGTGCCAGCCGGGCTTTTTCGCCGCCGGAGAACGGGGCGATCGACGCGGTGGCCATATCGCCGCGGAAGTTGAAGCTGCCGAGGAAGTCGCGCAGTTCCTGCTCCCGGGTGTCGGGGGCCAGGCGCGACAAATGCAGCAGCGGCGAATCGTCGCTGCGCAAGGTCTCGACCTGATGCTGGGCAAAATACCCGATTTGCAAGCCGCGGCCCGGTGTGACGCTACCCGACAAGGGGATCAGCTCGCCCGCAAGGGTTTTGATGAGGGTCGATTTACCCTGGCCATTGGCGCCCAAGAGGCCGATGCGCTCTCCGTTGGTGATCGACAGGGTGATGCCGTTGACGATGATCGCCGCCGGCGCGTCGCTGCCTTCAGGTGCGGGATAACCGCAATTGATCCGGTCCATCACCATCATCGGGTTGGGCGCCGAAGCCGGCGTCCTGAACGAAAAAGTGAAGGGCGAGGCGATATGGGCCGGGGCGATCAGCTCCATTTTTTCGAGCGCCTTGACCCGGCTTTGAGCCTGACGGGCTTTGGTCGCCTGCGCTTTGAAGCGGTCCACGAAACTTTGCAGATGCGAAATATTGCGCTGCTGCTTGTCGTAGGCATTCTGCTGCAGCGCGAGTTGCTGTCCGCGCTGGATTTCGAACTGGCTATAGTTGCCGCCGTAGCGCTTGATCTGCTTGTTTTCCAGATGCAGCGTGACATTGCAGATGGCATCGAGGAATTCGCGGTCATGCGAAATCACGATCAATGTGCCGGGATAGCGGCGCAACCAGTCTTCGAGCCAGACGATGGCGTCCAGATCCAGGTGATTGGTCGGCTCGTCCAGCAGCAGCAAGTCGGAACGGCACATCAGCGCTTGCGCCAGATTCAGGCGCATGCGCCAGCCGCCGGAGAAGCTGGCGACATTTTGCTGCGTTTGTTCGATGGTGAAACCCAGGCCGAGCAACAAGGCTTCGGCGCGCGACAGCGCGGTATAACCATCGGCATCGGCGTAAGCGGCCCAGCCGTTAGCCTCGGCATCGCCGTCATGGGCCAGCGAGGCGCTCTCGATTTTGGCCTCGATGCCGCGCAAGACGGTGTCGCCGTCCAGGGTGTAATCGACCGCGGTGCGCTCGACCGGCGGGGTTTCCTGCGCCACATGGGCCACCAGCCAGGTGGGCGGCAGCGAAAAATCGCCGCCGTCCGGGTGGAGAAAACCACGCAAAAGCGCGAATAAAGTGGATTTTCCGGCGCCGTTGGCCCCAATAAGACCGGCTTTTTCGCCCGGATTGAGCGAAAAAGTGGTGTTTTCAAATAGCGACTTGGCGCCGCGCGCGAGGCTGAACTGATTAAAGCGAATCACAACGGTGGCCGGTTCGGGAAAACCGCTATTGTAGTCGGTCGCAGCCCCGGCCTGTCAGGAAGCTATATTTAGCCAGTAAAGAAACATCACTTATTCACCAGTCGTGCCGGCATCGCCAGGGTCAACACCCCGCCCAGCACCAATGACGCTGCGAGTAAAAACATGCCGTAATTGGTGCTTTGCGTCAAATCTTTCAGCCAGCCGATCGCATAGGGGCTGGCGAAACCGGCCAGATTGCCCAGCGAATTGATCAGCGCGATTCCGGCCGCCGCGGCCGTGCCGCGCAAAAATGCGGTCGGCAGACTCCAGAATAACGGCAGCGTGGCCAGAATCCCGGCCGTCGCCACCGTCAATGCCGTCATCGCAAGCAGTGTATCGGTGCTGTAGACCGTGCTGAGTATCAGGCCCGCGCTGCCGATAAAAGCCGGAATAGCGACATGCCAGCGCCGTTCGCGGTGTTGATCCGCGTGGCGTGCCACCAGCACCATGGCGACCGCGCCGACGGCATAAGGAATCGCGCTGAGCAAGCCAATATCGAACACGTCCTTGACGCCGGTGGCTTTGATAATGGTCGGCAGCCAAAAACCGACACCATATAATCCCATCACAAAGCTGAAATAAATCAGCGACGCCAGCCATACGCGCGGGTCGGACAGGGTCTGGCGCAGCGTGCCTTCCTGTTTTTTCTCGGCTTCCGCATGGACTTGGGCCGCGATAAATTGTTTCTCGGTGTCGCCCAGCCAGGCTGCATCGATCACGCGATCCTGCAGGAAAACCAGAATCGCCAGCCCCAACGCCAGCGACGGCACGGCTTCGATGACAAACATCCATTGCCAGCCGGCCAGCCCCTGGACGCCCGGCAGTGTCTGCATGATCCAGCCGGACAAGGGACCGCCGATGACGCCGGAGAGGGCCACGGCGGTCATAAACAAGGCGGTGATTTTGCCGCGCCGGTTGGCCGGAAACCAATAGGTCAAATAGAGAATGACGCCGGGGAAAAAGCCCGCTTCGGCAACTCCAAGCAAAAAGCGCATCAGGTAAAACATCGGGGCGCTGTCGACGAACACCATCGCACCCGACACCAGGCCCCAGGTGATCATGATGCGGGCGATCCAGACTCGCGCGCCGACCCGATGCAAAATCACGTTACTTGGGACTTCGAACAGGAAATAACCGACAAAAAAGATCCCGGCCCCGAGGCCGTACACGGTCTCGCTGAATTTCAGATCGTTGAGCATTTGCAGCTTGGCGAAGCCGACATTGACCCGGTCCAGATACGAGGCGACGTAACAGAGGAACAATAAAGGTAGCAGGCGCCGGGTGACTTTGGCGTAGGTATCGCTTTCAAAGGACGATGCGGCGGTGGGTGGGCTGGCGGCAAGGTCAGGCAGGTGAGACATATCTATCTCCGATATTTTTTTAGTTTGCGGCGGACGCGGCCGGGCGATCTGGTGCGGTGACTTGTGCAAATCAAGCATGCGTGGTGCCCGCCGCCGATGAAGTTCTACTCAACCTCCTTGCCACATAGCTAAATAAGACTAACAGAAAGCCAGTGCATTTCCACATAGGCACAACCCCGGTAGGCGGCTGCGGGCGCGGCTGTCGCGCGTTTTGTGGCGCTGCCGTCCACGCCGCGATGTATGCCGAATGCGCCGGGTTTCGCTGTAGATGCAACATCCGCCGTCGACCTCAAGAAGGCTGCGCAAGCGGTGGCGATTTGCCGCTAAGATAGATGATTGACGCCGGTCGCCGGGTAGCGACGGCGTTACCCTTCACTTGACGAGCTTATGGAAAGCCTGCTTAGAAAACTCGATCTGACCTCGCTGCGGCTGTTTGTGGCGGTGTGCCAGGAAAAAAATATCGCGCGCGCGGCCGAGCGGGAATTTATCGTACCGTCCGCAGTCAGCCGGCGGATCTCGGAAATCGAGGCGATGGTTGGGCTGCCGGTGATCCAACGGCATCAGCGCGGCATTACCGTGACGCCGGTGGGTGAAACCATTCTGCGTCATGCGCAGGCGATTATCGGTCAGATCGAAGCGCTCAGCGTCGAACTGTCGCAGTTCAATTCGGGGGCGAAAGGCACGGTGCGGGTGGTGGCGAATTTGTCGTCCATCGTGCAATTCCTGCCGGAGGACGTGGCGGCTTTCTCGCGTATCTTCCCCGACGTGGCGATCGAACTTGAAGAGCAGAGCAGCGCCGAGGTGCTCAAGACGGTTGAGGAGCGCCATGCCGATTTCGGTATTTGCAATGCGATTGGCGGGATCGAACATTTCGAACGTTTGCCTTATCGCTCGGATCGGCTGTTTGCCATGGTGCCGCTGAACCATTCTTTGCCGGCTCGCACCCCGGTGTGCCTGGCCGATTTGCTGCACGAGAATTTTATCGCCCTGCGCGACGGCAGTGCGCTGACCCAGTTGCTGGCGCAGGAAGTGGCGCATCTGGGCGGCACCATGAACATCCGCATCCGTGTCAGCAGTCTCGATGCACTGTGCCGCATGGTGCATGTGGGACTGGGATTGGCCATCGTGCCGCAGCATGTCGGTGAACTCTACGTGAATACGCTGGATGTCAAATTGTTGCCGTTGACCGATCCATGGTCGGTGCGTCATCTGTTTCTGGTGTTCAAGGCCCGCGACCAGATCAATGCGAGCGCCAATACGCTGATCAATTTTTTGACGCAAAAAAACTAGGAGTTCTTCAAAAATTATCTCCGCAACGACTTGGCAGGATTTTGTCCACCTCGTATTTATCCTTGATGTCTTCCCCGACTCCATCGGGATAAGGCTGCCATCCATCGTTACTTGATTCAAGACATCTGGCGAAACCCTGCACCATGCCGAACCACTTGTGCTCGCATTGATTAAATGGACATTTTATGAAAAAAATTATCTGCTCACTCATGATGGTTTCCCTGTTTGCTTTTGGGGGATGCTCATGGGTAGACAGTCATTCTTCCAAGCAGGTCGCCAGCACCGTAGATTACCTTTACCCGAATGCAAAAGAAGCGCCTCAGATGAAATCTGAAGTGACTTACTTGCGTCCACCGGTTCGGGTTGGCATCGCCTTCGTTCCCAGCGCTAATTGGGGGGATGGTTTGTCAGAGGTAGACAAACTAAAACTCCAGGAACGTGTCAAAGCCGCGTTTACCCAATATCCCTTCGTTGGCAGCATTGAACTTATCCCGAGTACCTATCTGCAACGCCAAGGGGGCTTTGGGAACCTGGAACAGGTTGCACGGATGTTCAATGTCGAAGTCATGGTTTTGCTCTCCTATGACCAAGTACAATTTAATGATAAGAATTCGCTTGCTCTGCTCTATTGGACGATAGTCGGTGCTTATATCATTCATGGCGATCAATACGATGTTCAGACCTTGGTCGACGCCTCTGTCTTTGATGTTCACACTCATAAGTTACTGTTTCGTGCCCCTGGCGTGAGTCAGGTTAAGGGGGGCGCGAGCATGGCTGGACTCGGCGAACGCGCTCGCGCGGCTCAGACCGAGGGCTATGACAAAGCTGTTGATGATTTGATTCCCCAGTTGCAAGCCGAGCTTGATAAATTCAAGGAACGCATCAAGTCGGACGCCGGCTTCAAAATAGAAAACAAACCCGGCTACAGCGGCGGCGGGGGACTGAACTGGGTTGAAGTTGTCTTGGCCGGCCTTCTGATTGTCGCGGCTTATGCAACGCGCCGTTCTGCGTAATATTCCCTATGTAACAAGTGCGTTGGCGCTGGCCTGTGTTGCGCTGGCCTTCATGCCGGAAGGCGGGCAACTCGCATTTGAGCGTCATACGATTATTGCTGGTCAATTTTGGCGAGCGTGGACCGGTCATCTGGTTCACTTCTCATCACGTCATTTGTTGCTGGATGTTGGTACGCTCTTGTTGGTCGGCACAGTGGCGGAGCGTGAACTGGGATTCTGTTTTACTGGAGGGCTGGTATTGCTCGGGATGCCCATAATTTCACTCGGGTTGCTGGTTATGGTTCCCAACCTGATCCAATATCGCGGCGCTTCCGGGCTTGACATGTTACTGGCTTGTTCTGCCGGGACAATGATTTGGCACGATAACCCCAAAGCCAGAGGTATCTTGACCATAGCGGGAATTATACTGATCGCGAAATCAGTCATCGATGTTTTGGGAATACCCCTGAGCGTGGCAAATCTTCCGCCTGACGTCCACGTAGTATGGCAAGCGCATGTCTTGGGTGCCGCCATAGGCTGGCTGGCAGCAAATTACAAACTAAAGCGCGAACCACTCCGGGAAGCCCGGCGCGGCTCATGCCGGTAGACTCAAGTTACGAGCAAATTCAGGAAGTCGTGTATTAACTTACGCGTGGCCGCTTGGTGTAGTGCCGGCCGCTGGGTGGCTGCCGATGAGGGCGCGTGGGATATCGCGCCCAAACTCTTGGTTCGAGACGGCAACCATGTCGACATGGCACTTCAGTGGGCCAGCCTGCGCCTTTATATTGGCGCAAGGAGACGATAATGGACGATGCAATTCGCTTTACCGGCCGGGTACTTTACCTGAGCCAGGATCCGGCACAGATTCGCGCCCAACTGGACGGCGCGTCGTTGACGCCGGCGCAAGCGGGGCCGTTGCGCGACGATGTTTCGACCGACGAAATTACGCCGGTGACGGTGATGCTGACCTATGACGAGCGGCTCGGTCGATATCCCTACGTCGGTTTCAAGGCCGGTGGCGAGCAGCCGATCGGCGAGCATGCAATCAAACAAGGCGGCTTTCAGATCACGGTGGCGGGCAAACGTTACGGCAAGGGTTCGTCCCGGGAATCGAGTCCGTTGGCGGAATTGTCGGCCGGGATCAAGTTGATTATTGCCGAAAGCTTCGAGCGCATCTATCAGCAAAACTGCGACAACATCGGGATTCTGACCAGCTCCGATTTTTCTCTGCTTGAGCGGGTGCAAGCGGGCGAAGCCATACCCTTCGAGGTTTTTCTGCAGGGGCGCGACGCGCTGACCCAGCAGGTGATTCGCAGTGGCGGTTTGCTGGCGTACAGCCGCCAGGCCGAATGGCCGGCTCCGGCGTCGGGAATTCAGTTCACCGAGCAGCCGGGCCGGGCGCCGCAAACCTTGGCCGAAAAAATTATCGAGCGCCATCTGCACCCCGGTTTTGCTTCCGCCGAGCGGGGCGATGGTGTGTTTATCGCGGCCGATTGGCGTTTCAGCCACGACTACTTTACCGGCATGTGCGCCCACTTGATGCATCGGGCGTTTGGCCGGCCGGCGCCGCTGCATGAGCCGGATCACATCGTCGCCTTCCAGGATCATCTGGTGCTCGCCGCGCAAAGCGTGCCGCATGTGCGCGACGGCTTGTTGCCGGGGATTGCCAATCTGACCCGGGGCCATACGGATTTCGCCCGTGATTACCCGGTACGAAGCCATGGCGCGTTGGCCGATGCCTCCGGCTCGGAAGGTATTTGTCATGCGCTGATGGCCGAACAATATGCCTTGCCTGGACAGGTGGTGGCGGGCACCGATTCTCACACTCCGCATTCGGGGGCCTTGGGCTGTCTGGCATTTGGCGCGGGCGCCACTGAAATTGCGAATAGCTGGGTCACCGGTTACGTGCGCTGCAAAGTGCCGCAGACCTTGCGTATCGAACTCGACGGTAAGTTGCGCCCGGGGGTCACAGCCAAAGACGTGGTGTTGCATCTGCTGCGTCTCGACTTGATTCGGGGCGGCGGCGCGATCGGTCTGGTGTTTGAGTATGGCGGCAGCGCGGTGCGCGCCATGTCGGTCGATGAGCGCGCCACGCTGACCAATATGGTGGCGGAATTGGGCGGTTTCACCGGGATAGTCGAGCCGGATGAAAAAACCGTGGCGTTCCTGAAGCAGCGCCGGGGTATCGATTTTGTGCTGCAGGACTGGATGAAGAGCGATGCCGATGCCGTGTATCAGGAGGTGATCCGCATCGACGCCGCGGCGCTCACGCCGATGCTGGCGCGCCCCGGAGATCCGGGCAACGGCATGGCGGCGAACGAACTGCTGGACGAGGTGGCGATCGATATCGCCTATGGCGGTTCATGTACCGCCGGCAAACGTGAAGACTTCGACATGTATTACCAGGTATTGCATTGGGGCCTGGAGCATGGCTTGTCGGTGGCGCCGGGGACCCGGCTCTATTTGCAGTTCGGCACCATGGAAGTGCGGCGTTATTGCGCAGCGCAAGGTTATTTGCCGGTGTTTGAGCGTGCCGGCGCGCAACTGGTGATGCCGGGCTGCGGTTCATGTGCGAACTGCGGTCCGGGGCAATCGACGCGTAGCGATGAGGTCACCATCAGCGCCATCAACCGGAATTTCCCGGGCCGCTCAGGTCCGGGAAATGTCTGGCTGGCCAGTCCCGGCACGGTGGCGGCGAGTGCTTTGCGCGGCAAGATCATTACCTTCGATGCGCTGCAGCAACAGCACGCGTAAAGCGAAATTACAGGATCCTTATGCCTACCCCCATCACTTTATACGAGAAGCTCTGGCAGGCGCACGTGGTGCATGTCGAGGATGACGGCACCACGGTGTTGTATATCGACCGCCATATGTTGAACGAGGTCAGCAGCCCGCAGGCTTTTGAGGGCGTGCGGCTGGCCGGCCGCCGGATCTGGCGTGCGGCCTCGGCGGTCGGTGTCTCGGACCATAACGTGCCGACCACGCAGCGCAGCAGCGGCATTGCCGATCCGATTTCCCGCTTGCAAGTCGAAACGCTGGATGCGAATTGCGATGCGGCCGGTATCTTGCAGTTCAAGATGAACGACGCGCGGCAAGGTATCGAGCATGTGGTCGGACCCGAGCAAGGACTGAGTTTGCCGGGCATGACGATAGTCTGCGGCGACTCGCATACCTCGACTCATGGAGCCTTCGGCGCGCTGGCTTTCGGCATCGGCACCTCGGAAGTGGAACATGTGCTGGCCACGCAAACCTTGTTGCAAAAACGCAGTCGCACGCTGCAAGTCTGGGTTGACGGCAGCCTGCCGCAAGGCTGTACCGCGAAAGACCTGGTGTTGGCGATTATCGGCCGGATCGGCACCGCGGGCGGCACCGGCTATGCCATCGAATTTGCCGGGCCGGCGATCCGGGCTTTGTCGATGGAAGGGCGCATGACGGTATGCAATATGGCGATCGAAGCCGGAGCGCGCGCCGGCATGATCGCGGTCGACCAGACCACGCTGGATTACCTGAAAGATCGCCCTTATGCACCGCAGGGCGCTGCCTGGGACCAGGCGCAAGCATATTGGCACAGCCTGCATTCGGATCCCGGTGCATCGTTCGATCTGGTAGTGACGCTCGATGCCGCCTCGCTGCAACCTCAGGTTACCTGGGGCACCTCGCCGGAAATGGTGACTACCATCGATGCCTGCGTGCCCGATCCGGCACAGCAAACCGATCCGGTGAAACGCGAAGCGCAGACGCGTGCCTTGCACTACATGGGCCTCGACGCCAACACCCCGATCAGCGGGATTCAACTCGACAAGGTGTTTATCGGTTCCTGTACCAATTCGCGGATCGAAGACTTGCGTGCCGCAGCCGAGGTGGTCGCCTGCCTGGGCGGCCAGGTGGCGCCGAATATCAAACTGGCGATGGTGGTGCCGGGGTCGGGCTTGGTCAAGGCGCAGGCCGAGCGCGAGGGGCTGGATAAGATTTTTATCGCGGCCGGCTTTGAATGGCGCGATGCCGGGTGTTCGATGTGCATGGCGATGAATGCCGACCGGCTTGAGCCGCAGGAGCGTTGCGCCTCGACTTCGAATCGCAACTTTGAAGGGCGTCAAGGCACGGGCGGGCGCACACATCTGGTCAGCCCGGCGATGGCGGCTGCTGCTGCGATGAAAGGACATTTTACGGACGTGCGGCAATTGATGGGGCTGCAAGCGCGAGCGCAAGTGCCGCCGCAGGCAGCGCCCGCCCCGCGACAATTTTAAGGTCATCCTGAAATGGAAAAATTCGGCGTAGAGGGTGTGTACCAAGGCAAGGTTGTGCCGCTGGAGCGGGAAAATGTCGACACCGATGCGATTATTCCGAAGCAGTTCCTGAAGTCGATCAAGCGTACAGGTTTCGGTCAGAACCTGTTCGATGAATGGCGTTACCTGGATCATGGCGAGCCGGGCCAGGACTGCAGCCAACGGCCGCTCAACCCCGGCTTCGTGCTCAACCAGCCGCGTTATCGCGGCGCCGGAGTGTTGCTGGCGCGCGAGAACTTCGGCTGCGGCAGTTCGCGCGAACATGCGGTATGGGCCGTGCAGCAATATGGCTTCAAAGTCGTGATAGCCCCGAGTTTTGCCGATATCTTTTTTAATAATGCCTTCAAGAACGGTTTGTTGCTGGTGACCCTGGGTGCGGCCCACCTTGATCGCCTGTTTGATGATGCGCAAGCGGCGATCGGCTATCATTTGACTATCGATCTGCCGGCTCAGACGATGACGGATCCGGCCGGCCGCGAGTATGCTTTCGACATCAGCGGGTTTTCCAAATATTGTTTGCTGCAGGGACTGGACGAGATCGGCCTGACCCTGCGGCGTGAAGCCGCGATTGAAAGTTTTCAAGCGGCACGCCACCGGCAGCACCCTTGGCTCGAGATGCCTCAAGCCGTGTCGCGGCCTGTATCCCAGGAGCCCCAGTCCTGAGCGCGTGAGCCGGCGTCAGGCAGTTTTAGCGCTGGCAGCCGGCTATTTGCGGCTTACTTGAGCGACTACTTAAACACTAACCAGGAACACGTTTTGCCTGATGCGCCATTGAGTAGTACCCCCGCGCTGGAAGACGGCTCAATCTATTGGTTGCGCAATCTGTACGTCTGCCTGTTCGGCGCCTTTACCACTATTCTCAGCATGACCTTGCTGTTGCCGTTCCTGCCGATTTACGTGCAGCATCTCGGTGTCACGTCGCCCGCGGCCATCGTGCAATGGTCCAGCGTGGCTTTTAGCGTGACCTTTCTGGCTGCGGCTCTGGTCGCCCCGCTGTGGGGTAAATTGGCCGACCGCTACGGGCGCAAGCTGATACTGATGCGTGCCAGCCTGGGCATGGCGCTCGCCATGTCGGCAATGGGGCTGGCGCACAATGTCTATCAACTGGTGGCGCTGCGTCTGCTGGTCGGGTTGGCCGGAGGCTATGCCTCGGGTTCGATGATACTGGTGGCGACACAAACGCCGAAGGCACGTACCGGCTGGGCCTTGGGCACGCTGTCGACCGGTGTGCTGGCGGGCAATTTGCTGGGGCCGCTGGTCGGCGGTATCCTGCCTGGTCTGGTCGGCATCCGCAACACCTTCTTTTTTGCCGGCGGCGTGATTTTTATCGCCTTCCTGGCGACCTCGTTTTTGATCCGCGAAGATAAAACCAATGCGCAGCGCAAAGCGGCACGTCATGTCGGCAGCGCCTGGGCCAAGATTCCCGATCGGCGTCCGGTGCTGGCGATGTTGCTGACCGCTTTATTGCTGTTGCTGGCGAATATGTCGGTCGAGCCGATTATTACGGTCTACGTGGCGCAACTGGTGGCCGATCCGTCCAAGGTGGTGCTGGTTTCCGGCCTGGTGATGTCGGCCGCGGCGCTGGGCAGCATCTTGGCGGCACCGCGTATCGGCCGCCTGGCGGATCGCATCGGTCATTGGAAAGTGGTGGTGGTGTGTTTGCTCGCGGCTGCCGTGCTGCTGATTCCGCAAGCGTTTGTCACGGCCGGCTGGCAATTGATCTTGCTGCGATTCCTGATGGGGATGGCGCTGGCGGGGCTGTTGCCGTGCATCACGGCCTTGATCCGGCATAGCGTGCCCGACGCGGTGAGCGGCAATATCCTGGGCTATTCCCAGTCGGCGCAATATGCCGGGCAGGTCAGCGGTCCGCTGCTGGGCGGCGTGCTGGGGGCGCACTTCGGCATGCGTTCGGTATTTCTGGCGACCAGTGTTTTGCTGTTTGGCGGCGCGGCCTACAACTGGGTGCTCTCCCAACGCGCAACAGCGCGCGGTAACAAGATCCAGCGGGTCTGACCGGGCTGAACTCATGCCTACGCGGGCGCCGGCGGACAGCGTCCGGCCCGCAGCTCGCTCACATGATGGACGAATTTTTCGCCTGCGGCCTGCGCTTGTTACGACCTCTGTTAAAGTAAGGTCAAAATTTACCCGCATCCTGGACTTCAGCCTTATAAGGCCGATGCGGGTCCGGGTACGAGTTCATGACGACTTTGTTTTAAGGGGAATCTTGATGACGGAGCTTTACAAATTTTCGGCGCGCTCGCTGTCAGGCGAACAAATCGGTTTTGAGCAATATCGCGGCCAAGTTTTATTGGTGGTCAATACCGCCAGCGCCTGCGGTTTCACGCCGCAATTTACCGGCCTGCAAGCGCTGCATGAACAATTCAGCGAGCGCGGTTTGCGGGTTCTCGGATTTCCTTGCAATCAGTTTGGCCGGCAAGAACCGGGCAGTTCCGAAACCATCGGTACCTTCTGCCAGCGCAATTACGGGGTTTCGTTTGCGATGTTCGAAAAAATCGAAGTGAACGGCGACAATGCCCATCCGCTGTATCGCTACCTGAAAGCGGAACATCCCGGCTTGCTTGGCCTGGAAGGGATCAAATGGAATTTCACCAAGTTCCTGATCGACCGCAAGGGTAAGGTGGTCAAGCGTTATGCGCCGACCACCAAACCTGAAGCGATCAGTGCCGATATTGAAGCCTTGCTGAAGGCGGATGCGGCAAGCTGAAGCGCGGTCGTTTGACGGTCGATGTTGCTGCGATGACCCGTCCGGTATTTTGTCCGATGCGTGAGCAGGCCCTAAAGCACCGGCGCAAATAGCCGCGCCAGGTGCATTGCAACGCGTTTCCAGCCTGCCGCGCGCCGATAACCGCCGCGTTCGATGCGGGTGGCCAGCGCAAAATCGTCCGTCAGCATGGCTTCGACCTGGGCCGCAAAACCCTTGTCGACGGTGAGCAAGGTAATTTCAAAATTAAGCCGGAATGAACGATTGTCCAGGTTGGCGCTGCCCACCGAGGCCGCTACATCGTCGATCAGCACCACCTTCTGATGCACGAAGCCCGGTTGGTAACGGTACATCTGCACCCCGGCGCGGACGGCATCGTAAGCGTACAAAGTTGAGGCCGCGAACACCACAATATGATCGCGCCGGCTCGGGATCAGGATGCGCACATCGACACCGCGCAACACCGCCAGGCGCAAGGCCGCGGAGACCGCTTGGTCGGGAATGAAATAGGGTGTGGTCAGCCAGATGCGCTGGGTTGCCGCATTGATCGCGGCGACAAAAAACAAGAGACAGGTTTCCTGTTCGTCCGCCGGGCCGCTGGCGATCACTTGGCAATGCATGCCGGCGTCTTTGGCCGGTGCGGCTTCGGGCCATTCGACTTGCGGCAGCTCGCCCGTTACCCAATACCAGTCTTCCACAAATGAGATCTGGATCGGGCCCACGGCGGGACCTTCCACCTGGACGTGAGTGTCGCGCCAGGGCGCCAGCGGCGGTACCAATCCGAGGTATTCGATGCTGACGTTATGGCCGCCGACAAAGGCGATGCGGCCATCGGCAATGACGATTTTGCGGTGGTTGCGGAAATTGAGCTGGAAGCGGTTGACGAAATGCCGGGTGGTCGAAAACGCATGGGCTTCGACGCCATGCTCGCGCAGATGATCGATATAGGCGCTGGGCAGCTCATGGCAACCGATGCCGTCAAACAGGAAATAAACCCGCACGCCGGCTTGGGTTTTCGCGATCAGCGCATCGCTCAGGCGTTGACCCAGCGCGTCATCCTCGATAATAAAAAACTGTACGATGACATATTTTTGCGCTTGCTCTATCGCCGCAAAAATCGCCTCGAAGGTGGCCGTACCGTCGATTAATAAATTGACTGTGTTGCCTGCCACAAACGGCGTGCCGGCCAAGCCGATCAATGCCTTGGTGGCACGCTGGCCGATCAAGCGGCTCGGGACTTCCAGGGCGGCTTCGAGCGCGCCCCGGTCGAGCTTGCTGGTGAGATTGCGCATGCGCTGGTTGCCCAGCCGTCGCGCATCGACGTAGCCGGCAAACTTGCTGCGCCCGAGAAACAGGTACGGCACCAAAGTCAGGTAGGGCACCGCCACCAGCGACACCGCCCAGGCGATGGCGCCCTGCGAAGTGCGGGTATTCAGCACTGCATGACAGGCGGCAACCGCCCCCAGCACATGCAGGGCCAGCAGGGCGATGCCGAAGAGGGGCAGGTCAGACGACATGGCGGCCTGGCCGGTGTGGTGGGGACGTCACTTATTGCGGCAAGTCGCGGGCTTGAATCAGGAACACCGCGTCGTCGCCGGCGCTGGTGGTGACCCAGGTCAAGTCCAGACCGCCGAAGGCGGCTTCGACATGGGCTCGCTCATTGCCGATTTCGATCAGCAAAATACCGTCGTCGGTCAGCCAGCGGCGCGCATCGGCGATAATGCGCCGCACGATGTCCATCCCATCCAGGCCGCCCGCCAGCGCCAAGTGCGGCTCATGCAGGTATTCCGAGGGCAAGGCTTGCATCGCCTCGGCATTGACGTACGGCGGGTTGCTGATGATCAGGTCGTAACGACGCTCGCCGCTGCCGTCGTCCAGCGACTCAAGCAGAGGCTCATACAGATCGCCGTGGTATAGCGCGATGCGGTCGTCCAGGGTGTAGTCGGTGACATTTTGATGCGCGACTTCAAGCGCATCGGTTGAAATATCGACGGCATCCACTTCGCAATTCGGAAACGCATCGGCTGCCAGAATCGCCAGGCAGCCGGAGCCGGTGCACAGTTCAAGTACCGCGCCGATATTCTCGGGTGCGTCGACCCACGGATGGAGCCGGTCATGCAGCACTTCGCCGATCAGCGAGCGCGGCACGATCACACGTTCGTCAACGCTAAAGCGGTAGCCGTGCATCCAGGCTTCGCCGGTAATATAGGCCGCCGGGACGCGGTCGGTGGCACGCCGCTCGATGACTGCCAGCACGGCGTCACGTTCGGCTTCCAGCAGCGTGGCATCGAGAAACGGCTCAAGCGTATCGATCGGCAAATGCAAGGTGTGCAAGAGCAGGTAGGCGGCTTCATCGTAAGCGTTCGCCGTGCCATGACCGAACGAGAGCTGGGCTTCGTTGAAACGCGAAACAGCGTAACGCAGGAAATCGCGCAAGGTGGTAAAGGGATGGTTCATGGTGGCGTTCTGGGTAAAGTGTGGAGTGGCGCGGCGCGCTTATGCTACCAGTTGCTCAAGTACCCGCCGATAGATATTCTTCAGCGGTTCAATACTGGCCAGTTCGATGTTCTCGTCGATCTTGTGGATGCTCTCGTTGAGCGGACCGAACTCAATGACTTGAGGGCAGATCCGCGCGATAAAACGGCCATCCGAGGTACCGCCGGTGGTCGATAAGGCGGTTTCCACGCCGGTTTCATCGCGGATGGCGCGGCTCAAGGCGGCGGATAATTCGCCATGCGGCGTCAGAAACGGCAAACCGCCGACGGTCCAGGCCAGATCGTAGTCGAACTTGTAGGTGTCGAGAATGGCATGCATGCGATTGCGCAAGCTGTCGACGGTATTCTCGGTCGAGAAGCGGAAATTGAAATCGATGGTGACGGCGCCTGGGATGACATTGGTTGCACCCGTTCCGGCATGGATATTCGACACTTGCCAACTGGTCGCGGGGAAATATTCGTTGCCGCGATCCCATTCGACCGCCACCAATTCGGTCAATACCGGCGCAGCTAAATGAATCGGGTTGTCGGCCAGATGAGGGTAGGCAATATGCCCTTGCACACCTTTGATCGTCAGTTTGCCGGATAAGGAACCGCGCCGGCCGTTCTTCACCGTGTCGCCCAGCGTATTCACCGAAGTCGGTTCGCCGACCACGCAATAGTCGAGCTTTTCGCCGCGCGCTTCCAGCCACTCGACTACTTTGACCGTGCCGTCGGTGGCCGGGCCTTCTTCGTCGCTGGTCACCAGGAAGGCGACCGAGTTGCGATGTTGCGGGTGAGCTGCGACAAACTCTTCGCTGGCAACCACAAAACCGGCCAGCGAGGTTTTCATATCGGCCGCGCCGCGACCGTACAATTTGCCGTCACGCTGAGTGGGAACAAACGGATTCGACTGCCAGGCGTCGAGCGGACCGGTAGGAACCACATCGGTATGTCCGGCAAACACCAGCAACTTGGCGTCGCTCGCGGTACCGCGCCGCATCGCCCACAGGTTGGTGACGCCGCCCGAGGCGATGGTCTCGCAGGCGAAGCCGATGGCGGCAAGGCGTTCAATAATCAGCGCCTGACAATCGCGGTCATCGGGGGTAACGGATGAACGGGAAATCAGCGCTTCGGTGAGGGCGAGGGTGCCAGACATGGTGCGTGTTATCGATCCAGGGAAATTCATTGAGGCGGGCCGCGGTTTTCAGCTACCTTCTTGACCGCCGCGACCCGATTGCGCTCGCGGCGTGTCAGGCGGGAAAACGGGCGGCGTAAACATCGGAAGTAAAACCGACGGCACGAACCTGGCCGTCGACCGTGACCACCGGGCGTTTGATGATCGATGGTTTTTCCAGCATCAGGGCAATCGCCCCGTCGCGCTGCTCGGCTGCGGCCTTTTGCTCATCCGACAAAGTGCGCCAGGTGGTGCCGCGGCGGTTGAGCAAGGTGTCGAGCGGGACTTCCTTCAGCCAGGCGTTTAACAATGCCTCGCTGACACCGGCTTTCTTGAAGTCGTGAAAGTCATAATCATGACTATGGTCGGAAAGCCAGGTGCGCGCTTTCTTGACCGTATCGCAATTGGGAATGCCGTAGACCAGGATTTCCATCAATCGCCCCGCAACAGTTCGTTGATGGCGGTCTTGGCCCGCGTCTTGGCATCGACCTTCTTCACGATGATCGCGGCGTAGAGGCTATAGCTGCCGTCCTTGGAGGGCAGGTTGCCCGGTACCACCACCGAACCCGGCGGCACGCGGCCATAAAATACTTCGCCGGTTTCGCGATCGTAAATCTTGGTGCTTTGACCGAGGAACACGCCCATGGAGATCACCGAGTTTTCGCCGACGATGACGCCTTCGACCACTTCGGAGCGGGCGCCGATAAAGCAGTTATCTTCGATAATCACCGGATTGGCTTGCAGCGGTTCCAGTACCCCGCCGATGCCGACGCCGCCTGACAGATGCACGTTCTTGCCGATTTGCGCGCATGAGCCGACGGTGGCCCAGGTATCGACCATCGTGCCTTCATCGACATAAGCGCCGATATTCACGTAGGAGGGCATCAACACCACATTCTTGCCGATAAAGGCGCCGCGCCGCGCGGTGGCGGGCGGTACCACGCGGAAGCCGCCGGCGGCGAAATCTTCAGCGGTATAGTTGGCGAATTTGCTCGGCACCTTGTCGTAGAACTGGGTAAAACCGCCGGCCGGCATGACCGCATTGTCGGTCAGTCGAAACGACAGCAACACGGCTTTCTTCAGCCATTGATTGACGATCCATTCGCCATCCTGTTTTTGCGCCACCCGCAGCGCACCCGCATCGAGTTGTGCAATCACGCGGCTGACGGCATCGCGGATTTCGGCCGATGCCGTTTTGGGCGTCAGCTCCGCGCGGTTTTCCCATGCGAGGTCAATGATTTGCTGGAGATGTTGTGACATGGCTGGCTTCTTTTTTAATAGGATCAGTTAAAAATAATTCGGATCTGGAATACGCAGCTACTCGCCATGCGTGTGGCGTGGCGAGTAGCTGCGGTGGCCTGCGGCAGGATAGGCCGGCTCAAAACCGTTTGCAGAATTCGACGATGCGTTGTGCGCCTTCGATGCATTCTTCGACATCCGCCACCAGGGCGAGGCGGATGAAATTGCGCCCTGGGTTGATGCCATGTGCATCGCGCGCCAAATAGGAACCGGGTAAAACGGTCACATTATAGTCGGCGTACAGGCGCCGGGCGAATTCGGTGTCGTCGATTCCCAGCCGATCGACCCGGGCCCACAGATAAAATGCGGCGTCGGGCAGTTTTACCTCCAGGTGGGCGGCCAACAGGGGCGTGACGGTCTGGAATTTGCTCAAGTATTTGGCGCGATTGTCTCTCACATGGGTTTCGTCTTGCCAGGCGGCCACACTGGCGCTCTGGAACACCGGGCTGAGCGCCGTGCCGTGATAAGTCCGGTATTTCAGGAATTGCTTGAGCAGATGGGCATCGCCTGCGACAAAACCTGAGCGCATGCCCGGCACGTTCGAACGTTTCGACAAGCTGGAGAAGGTCACCAGCCGCTCAAAGCCGCGTCCCAACATCTGCGCCGCTTGCAGCGCGCCCAGCGGCGGCGCGGCTTCGTCGAAGTAGATCTCCGAATAACATTCATCGGCGGCAATCACAAAACCATGCTGATCCGACAAGGCAAAAATCTCGCGCCAGTCGGCCAGGGTCAGCACCGCGCCGGTGGGGTTGCCCGGGGAACAGACGTACATCAGTTGGGTGCGAGCCCAAATCTCCGGGGGAATTTCGGCGTAATTGCACGCATAATTGCGCGCGGGGTCGCTATTGGCGAAGTAGGGCTGCGCTCCGGCCAACAGTGCGGCACCTTCGTAAATTTGGTAGAACGGATTGGGACAGAGCACGATGGCGTCCGTCCGGCTTGGGTCGACGACCGCCTGAGCAAACGAAAACAGGGCTTCGCGCGAGCCTGCGACCGGCAGCACTTCGGTGGCCGCATCGATGCCGGACAACTGGAAGCGGGTCTTGATCCAATCGGCGATGGCGCCGCGCAAGGCGTCGGTGCCGAGGGTGGCCGGGTAGCTGGACAGGCCCGGCAGGGCTGCGATCAGCGCATCCTTGATCAGTTGCGGCGTCGGATGTTTGGGTTCGCCGATGCCGAAGCTGATGGGGCGCAAGCCGGCGGCCGAGGGCGAGAGCGTGGCACCTTGAAACAGCGTTTTGAGCTTTTCAAACGGATACGTCTGCAATCTGTCGAGTAAAGGATTCATGCGCGGGGACTGCCTATAGACTGTAATGCGGTAAAGGCGGCCCGGTGTCGAGGGGCGGATCATCTACCGCTCGACGAAGACCGCTTATCAACGGATGTTGCACCAGCGGAGGGTTGGATGCAGGTTATAGCTAAAAATTATACCTCGCGGCTTGCCGCGCGCGAGTTTGGCTTGTTGTTTGACGTTTGGAACCGGCTTATCGCGGGATTGACCGGAGGGTTGCAATGAGCCGGCGCCGCTCCGATCTGGGGGCGATGCTGGCGATCATGGCGGGTGCAGGCGTCTGGGGCGTGATCTGGTATCCGCTGCGCATGCTTGCCGGGCTCGGAGTCAGCGGCGCTCTTGCCGCCGGCTGGACCGGCTTGGCCGCGTGTGTCTTTATGGCGTGTTTTGCCGGGCGTGAGCTAAGCTGGATTCCCCGCCACGGTTTGATCCTGGCGTTGATTCTGGCCGCGGGTTTGACCAATATCGGGTTTACCTGGGGTGTAATCCACGGCGAAGTCATGCGGGTGTGTTTGCTCTTTTATCTGTCGCCCGTATGGACCGCGTTGTTTGCCCATCTGATGTTGCGCGAACGGTTGACGCCAGCGGGCGCCTGTTTGGGCGCGCTATCGTTATGCGGCGCCGGCTTGATGCTCTGGTCGCCGCAAAGCGGCCTGCCTTTTCCCGCGAGTGCCGCGGATTGGGCCGGTCTGGTGGCGGGTATGGGCTATGCCATGAACAATGTCCTGACCTTGAAAATTTCCCAAACCTGGCCGACGGTGACGCCGAAGGTCCGCACGTTTCTGGTGTTTCTGGGCAGCGCCGGGTTCGGTTTCGCGGTTTCGCGCTTCGATCATGTGCTGAGCGTGCCGGCCGCGTTTCATCTGGGACCGGTCCTGGGCCTGGTGCTGGCGATGGGGGTTTCGCTTGCGCTGGGGAATTTGCTGGTGCAGCATGGTCTGGTGCGGGTAGCGGCCAATCGCGCCGCGCTGGTGATGCTGTTCGAAATCGTGGTGACCGCGCTCTCGTCCTGGTTGCTGGCGGGGGAAGTGCCGGGGCCGCGTGAAGCGATCGGGGGCGCGTGTATTGTGCTGTCCGCCGTGTTGGCTAGCTGTTTACACCGTGAAAACCCGCCGGATAGGCCATCGGCCAAAGCGGCGATGGTATGATGCGGAGCATGGTTTGCGAGCGCCCTCAGGCGCCGTGTGGTGCCGAACGAGCCTAAAGGCCGTGGCCTGGTAATGTCAGGCATGCATCATGCAGGCGTCAAGCGGGCGCTTATTATTAAAGATCGATTTAAAAATCGATTTAAAACTAACTTTAAACAGCGATATCGCCGTGCGTCTGTCCTCGATTAAACTCGCTGGCTTCAAATCCTTTGTCGACCCGACCCACTTTCAAGTGCCGGGGCAACTGGTCGGTGTGGTCGGCCCGAATGGGTGCGGCAAATCCAATATCATCGATGCCGTGCGCTGGGTGCTCGGCGAGTCGCGCGCTTCCGAGTTGCGCGGCGAATCGATGCAGGACGTGATTTTTAACGGCTCGACTTCCCGCAAGCCGGGCAGCCGCGCCAGCGTCGAACTGGTATTCGATAACGGTGACGGCCGCGCCGCCGGTCAGTGGAGCCAATACAGCGAAATCGCCGTCAAACGGGTCCTGACCCGGGACGGTACTTCCAGCTATTACATCAACAACTTGCCCGCCCGGCGCCGGGATATCCAGGACATCTTCCTCGGTACCGGCCTGGGCCCGCGTGCTTACGCGATTATCGGGCAGGGCATGATTGCCCGCATCATCGAAGCCAAGCCCGAGGAACTGCGGATTTTCCTCGAAGAGGCGGCGGGGGTTTCCAAATACAAAGAGCGGCGTCGCGAAACCGAAAGCCGCTTGCACGATACCCGCGAAAACCTGATCCGCGTCGAAGACATCTTGCGCGAATTGGGCAGCAACCTTGAAAAACTCGAAGCCCAGGCGGTGGTGGCCCAGCGCTTTAGCGAATTGACCTCGGATGGCGAGGAAAAGCAGCGCCTGTTATGGCTGTTGCGCAAAAATGAAGCGCTGGCCGAACAGGAACGCCAGCAGCGCGCGATCGAATTGGCTCAGCTTGATCTCGAAGCGCAACTGGCGCGTTTGCGCGAGGTCGAGGCCGAACTTGAGACGGTACGGGTGGCGTATTACACCGCAACCGATGCGGTGCAGGGCGCGCAAGGCGCGTTGTATGAAGCCAACTCCGAAGTCAGCCGGCTCGAAGCCGAAATCAAATTTATCGTCGAATCGCGCAACCGGGTGCAGGCGCAAATTGCCGCCCTGACGGCGCAGCGCGAGCAATGGCTGGCCCAGGCCGAGCGTGCTCGCGGCGACCTCGAAGCCGCTGAAGAAGCGCTGGCCCAGGCCGAGGAACGGACGGCACAAGCGCAGGATGCGGCGCTCAACGCCAATGACGCACTGCCGGCGCTTGAAGCCAAGTGGCGCGATGCGCAAAGCGGCCTGAGCGACCAGCGCGCCAAGATTGCCCAAGCGGAACAGGCGCTCAAGCTTGAAGCGGTGCATCAGCGCAATGCCGACCAGCAATTGCAGCAATTGCAACAGCGCGATGAACGGCTGAAGCTCGAAGCGCGGGGCCTGGATGCGCCCGACGAGATCCTGCTCGAAGCCTCGCGTGCGCAACTGGCCGAAAACGAAGAAATCCTGCGCGATGCACAAGACCGTCTGAGCGAAGCGCAAGAAACCGTGCCGCGGCTCGACGAAGCGCGTCGCGAAGCGCAGCAGCGGGTTCAGGCCGAAAGCGCCCGGATTGCCCAATTCGACGCACGGCTTTCCGCCCTCAAGCAATTGCAGGAAAGTGTGCAAACGGAAGGCAAGATCCAGCCCTGGCTCGAAAAACATGAGCTGGCCGGTTTGCCGCGCCTGTGGAAAAAACTCCATGTTGAAGCGGGCTGGGAAGCGGCGCTCGAAGCGGTCTTGCGCGAACGTCTTGCCGCCCTGGAAATTTCCAATCTGGATTGGGTCAAGGCCTTTGCCACCGATGCGCCGCCCGCCAAACTGGCCTTTTTCTCGCCCCCATCCGCCGGCCGTCCGCTTGAGGCACCGGCCGGCCTGCGGCCTTTGATGTCGCTGGTGCGCGTCGAAGAACCGGGCCTGCGCGCCGTGTTGAACGACTGGCTGGCACAAACCTTTGTCGCCGACGACCTGGTACAGGCCTTGGCTGCGCGGACGCAATTGCCGGATGGCGCGTCATTTGTGGTGCGTGCGGGACACTTGGTCACCCGCGCCGGGGTGGCTTTATATGCTGCGGATTCCGAGCAGGCCGGCTTGCTGGCTCGGGCCCAGGAAATCGAAAACCTCGGCAAACAGGTCCGGGCGCAAGCATTGCTGGCCGACGAGGCGCGCACCGCCTCGATGCGGGCCGAATCCGCCCATACCCAGGCTGCCCAGGCGCTGGGCGAGACGCGTGCCCAGACCGAACGCGCCACCCAGCGGGTGCATGCGCTGCAAATGGAAGTGCTGAAACTGGCACAGGCGCACGAGCGGTATATGGCGCGCAGTACGCAGATTCGCGGCGAGCTCGAAGAAATTGCGGCACAAATCGAAGAGCAGCGCGCGCTGCGTACCGAGTCGGAAGCGCAGTTCGAATTATTCGACGGCCAATTGGCCGAGTTGCAGGCGCGTTTTGAAGACGATCAACTGGCCTTCGAGGCACTTGATGAAACGCTGGCCGATGCACGCCAGCGCGGCCGCGACCTTGAGCGTGCCGCCCAGCAATCGTTGTACGACCAGCAAAATATCAGCAACCGGATCGGCGAATTCAAACGCACCATTGCCACCGCCGCCGAGCAGGCCGAACAGCTTGCCGGGACGCTGGAAGAGGCGCGCGCCGAACTCGAAGGCATCAATCAGCAGACTGCCCATACCGGATTGCAAGAAGCGCTGGAAATTCGTGCGGTCAAGGAAGAAACCCTGGCCGCGGTGCGCATCGAATCCGATACGCTGACCGCGCAATTGCGGCAGTTGGACGAAATGCGTTTGATGACCGAGCGCTCGCAACAGCCGTTGCGCGACCGGATCAACGAGTTGCAGCTCAAAGAGCAGGCCGCCCGTCTCAATGGCGAACAGTTCGCTGAACAATTGGTCCAGGCCGAGGCCGATGAAGCGCTGCTGCAGACCAAGCTGACCCCGGATTTGAAAGCGTCTTATCTGCAAGGTGAAGTGACGCGCTTGAATAACGCCATCAACGCGCTGGGGCCGGTCAATATGGCCGCGCTTGACGAGCTTACTACCGCGCGTGATCGCAAGCAGTTCCTCGATGCCCAATCGGCCGACTTGAATAGCGCGATCACCACGCTGGAAGACGCGATTCATCAAATTGACGGCGAAACCCGTTCGTTGCTGCAAGGAACTTTCGACGAGGTCAACCGTCACTTTGGAGAGCTGTTCCCGCGTCTGTTCGGCGGTGGGCAAGCCAAATTGATGATGACCGGCGAAGAAATCCTCGACGCCGGGGTGCAAGTGATTGCGCAACCGCCGGGCAAAAAGAACTCGACGATTCATCTCTTGTCCGGTGGCGAAAAAGCGCTGACGGCAACCGCGCTGGTGTTCGCCATGTTCCAGTTGAATCCGGCGCCGTTCTGTTTGCTCGACGAGGTGGATGCGCCGCTGGACGACGCCAATACCGAACGTTTTGCCAATCTGGTCCGGGCCATGTCCGAGAAAACGCAGTTTCTGTTTATCTCGCACAACAAGATTGCCATGGAAATGGCTCAGCAATTGATCGGTGTCACGATGCAGGAGCAAGGGGTCTCGCGGATTGTGGCGGTGGATATGGAAGCGGCGTCCAGTTTTAGCCAGAACGGAATCTGAGCCAGGAATATAACGGGCCGATGAGTGGCGCGAATGCGGGTAACGTTGGGCTTGCGCGGATCGCGGCTTGAAGCCGGCGCTTGAGCCTGATGCTTGAGCCTGATGCTTGAGCCTGATGCTTGAGCCAGACCCCGCGGCCAGCGTCGGACCATAACAAAATAGTGGAGCATGCATGAACGAGCTGTACCTCGGATTGGGTGGTGCCGGAGTTGTCGTGATCGCGGCCGTGGTCGCCTACAACGCGTGGCAGGGCGCCAAAGTGCGGCGCAAATTGCCGCGCGCCATGCCCACGGACGATCTCGACACCCCCGTTGCCCGCATGCCGCATGTGACCGCGGGCAATACCGATGATGACCGGCCTTTCATCGAAACGGCAGCAGCTCCCGTAGCGGCATACCGCAATACGCCGGCCGGCCAGCCCGGATCCTCCAACCCTGACGCCGCGGCACCGACCGGCGCGAGGCGCGAGCCGACCTTCAGCACCTCGGCGGCACCAGGTGCGGCCTCACCGGCATTTGACGAGTCGACCCGGCCCAGCGAGCTTGGCGAGAAGCATGACGACGCAACAGGCAGTGTGGCCGAACCGGCCGAGATGGACGAAGCAGTGCTTGCTGCGGCCGCAGCGCCTGTGACGGCAGTTACTCCCGCTGTGATCGACCGTCGCATCGATTGTGTGGTGCCGATCCGTATCGGCAGTCCGGTGTCTTATGAAAAACTCGCGACGCTGGTGCAGCGCCTACGCCGTGCGGGCAGCAAGCCGGTATTTATCGAAGGCCGCCTGGAAGGCAGCGCCGATCAAGCCAGTTCGTGGGAAAGTCTGCAAGCCGGCGGCCGTTATGAAGAGGTGCGTGCCAGTGTGCAACTGGCCAATCGCTCCGGCGCATTGAACGAACTTGAGTTTTCTGAATTTGTGACCGGGGTGCAATTCCTGGCCGATGCGATCGACGGTGCCCCCGATTTTCCCGATATGCTTGACACCGTGCAAATGGCGCGCGAACTGGACGGCTTTGCGGCACAATGCGACGCACAGTTGTCGGTCAACGTGCGCTCGGACGGCGCACCGTGGTCGGCGAATTACGTGCAATCCGTCGCGGCCCAGGATGGTTTGCTGTTATCGCGCGACGGCACCCGTTTTGTGAAGCTGGACGCAAAACAAAATCCTGTGTTTATGCTGCAGTTCGAAGATACCAATTTCCTGCGCGATGATTTGACCTACAAAGGCGGCGAAATCATTACGCTGCTGCTTGATGTCCCCGTGGCCGATGAAGATATCCTGCCGTTTCGCCTGATGTGCGATTACGCGGCTTCGCTGTCGCAACGCATCGGCGCCCATGTCGTCGACGACCAGCGCCGGCCTTTGCCGGAGTCGGCACTGTTGGCCATCGAGAAGCAATTGCTGACGCTTTATGCACGGCTCGAACAAGCCGGTATTCCGGCAGGTTCGGCGGTGGCGCGGCGCTTGTTCAGTAATTGACGCCAGCTTGAATCGCGAGGGCGGTTGCATTGACCGCCATCCTTCGTGCCGCCTTTAGTTTTGGTTATGCCAACTATTTTTGCGGCAAGAACGGATAGTGGTAGACGTTGTCGTCGGAATGATAAACGAAAGGACTCTCTTTCATATAATTGTCGATGACTTGCGATGTAACCGAGTAACCCATGAATTCGCTGAAGATATAGTGCTCGGCAAAAGAGTTGATATATCCATCTTTGTTTCTATATTTTTCCACTTCGTGGCAAAAATCACCGTGTGAATATTTCATCATCATCGGTATCTCGTATTGATCGGTTCCGCCGAACGTCAAGCCATGCCCTAAGCCAATGATTTCGCCATGATCTGGGGAATAAAACAGCACATAATTACTGCTGTTTATATGCAAAAAATCATAGATCGATGCAACGAGTCTGTCCGTGTGGTGCAAGCTCCTGTCATAATCCAAGATGGCGCTCGGTGCCCCGGTAATCGCATGGGCGTCGATTGAATCGTATCTTTTGGTGTACGGCATGTGACTTCCATTCAAATGAACGAAAATCATTTGTTTTTCTTTTTTATTAAATATTGATTTGAATCCATCAATGAGAGAAATATCATCGATCGATGTATTTAAACCATTTTTTGTAATTCTGTCCGAGAAAAAATCACTGTAACTCGATATCATCCCTACATAGCTGGAATAAAAACCTTTTTCATCAGTGGATGAAATCCAATAGGTTTTGTAGCCGGCGGATTTTGCCATTTCAATAATATTCTTGTTTGCGAAATAAGGTGAATTATCTTGCGGCGTTGAAAATGTCAAGCTCATGCGTATTGCATCCCTGGTCTCCGGAGCGGAGGCGTGGACATCATTGACGGAACACGAATTCGGTGTGGAAAAAATATCTTCTATATTGGGTGTGGTGTTTATCGCATAGCCATATGGCTGATAGTGTGTTCGAAGAGAACTTTCACCTATTATTATAATTATTTTGTCTGGCGAGTTTTTCGCTCCGTTAAACACGATTCCCTGTGCTATTTTATTGTGTGCCACATGTTTGCTGAAATTGTAGGTCTCAACCAGATCTTCGCCCAAAGAGAAAGCGTCGCCGAAAACCAGTGGCTGCATATTATATATTATTTGCGGTGAAGATTGAAATGCCTCTTTCACGCTTTCGTAATTAATCGATATGTTCTGTTTGTAAAAGTGATCGTAATAAAAATAGCCAATTTTTGATATCCCAATGAAAAAACATAAAATTGAAATCGAAGGGATGATTTTTTTATCTATTTTTGTAAATTTTTTAAATAAAATGAGAGCTAATAGCGTTGAAATTAAAATAATAAAAAATGGAAATATAATTGTGTGGGTTTCCAAGAAAAATTCATTTTTATTGGTGTCCATTATCGAAGCAATGATGCCTCTTCCTACTCTTGAGCCGTAAACGATGATAAAAGATAATTCCAGTGAAATAACAATGGAGAGAAATATGGAGAGAATAATATAGGTTTTTTTGTGATTGAGTGTAATAAATAAAAAAGATAAAATTAAAAAAACAGAAACAAAATCTGATTTACTGGCATCTGATTTTATATTAATTTAAAAAAATAGAGAAAAAAGATAGGCCAGTAACAAGGTAACGGAGAGAGTGTTTTTATGTTTTATAATTACAGCATTCATGATTTATGTGCGGTATTGGTGTTAATGCAAAAAATTCTGTGCCAGGTCTTTGGGGGCCATCGATTGCGCTTGCCGCAAGATGTCTTGCGACGAGGCCGTTTGTCATTCGCTTTTTGCGGCGAGTTGCCAGATATTGGCGGGCGGCACGTTACGCCAGACGGTTTTAATGCGACGCCAACACAAACCCGGAGGGGCGGTAAATGGGATTTTGGGCAGATAAGTGAACTGAACCAGGCGGCGCGCTTTATTGGCCAATAACAGTTCGGCGAAACGGGCGATCGTTGGCGCCTTGATATGAGGTGAAAGCGATTGCATCGGCAAGCCGGAGACAATCACGGTCTTGGCCGGCAGATTTTGCAGCAGTGAAACATTCTCATGAAATGAGCCGCTGACTACATGGGCATGAGGGAATTTCCGACTCAGTTCGACGGCGAGGCGATCTCCAAGCTCAAATAGCATCAGTGTGGCGGACGGGTGCCGCTGGATCAGCGATTTCGTTATGCTTCCTGTTCCGGCTCCGACCTCAATAATCGCATCGAATCCCTCGACTCCATCAGCCACAGCGTCGGCTAGATAGCGTGACGAGGGCATCACGGACCCGACGGTCATGGGGGCGGCCAACCAATGCTTAAAGAAATTGAGGCTCATAAACTTATATAAAAATGCCGTGTTAAAGCGCTCGACTCATTTATAGTGAAAGCCGTCGGCGTACGTGGAATTTCGCGTTGGGGAAAATGGGTTTTGCCGCCAGATCGGGGACTGGTTTTATTTTCCAGAACTGAAGTGTTATTGTGCCGATGCCGGTTTTCTGTCTTATTGTGCGGGCGAGGAATTGGGCGGTTCGTGGCAGCGTTGGCCCAGCAGCGGTCTCGATTAAACTCCAGAGACTATCTTAGAAAAATGCACGTTCGACGAGATGTCAAAAAATAGGACTGCCTTACGCGGTACTGTGCTGACTCAAGCCTGGTCTTGCCCGCATCGTGTTGCGGTTCGCGATGCCTGGCGTGGATGTTTATAGCGCGCTAGGCCGGCTTATGCGACAAGCTGGAAGCTCAGTAAGTCCGTACAATGAGGGACTTGGTGCGGCGTATCCGTCTCGCCCGGTCCGTTATTCGCACCTGCTCTCTTTTTCGCTTGCAGCTCCTATGCCTATGAATTCTGTGCCCCCGTCGGTCGATCAGCCCGCCGTTCGTGTCGCCTGGTTGCGCGCCGAGCTTGAGCGCCATAACTATGCCTATCATGTGCTCGATGCACCGATGCTGCCCGATGCGGAATATGACCGCATGTATCGGGAACTGGTGGAGATCGAGACGGCCCAGCCGGAACTGATTACCCGCGATTCCCCGACCCAGCGTGTCGGCGGCGCGGCGCTGAGCAGTTTTGCCTCGGTGCAGCATTCGATGCCGATGTTGTCGCTCAATAACGGTTTTGAAGAAAGCGACGTGATTGCCTTCGACAAGCGCGTGGGCGACGGCTTGGGTCTGGCGGCAAACACCGGGGCGGTGGATCTGTTCAGTGCTCCCGGGGTCGAGTACTCCTGTGAATTGAAATTTGACGGCCTGGCCATTTCCCTGCGTTACGAACAAGGTCTGCTGGTGCAGGCCGCGACACGCGGCGACGGAGCGACGGGCGAAGACGTCACTGAAAATATCAAGACCGTGCGCTCGATTCCGCTCACCCTGAAAGGCGATCAGGTGCCTGCGGTGCTTGAAGTGCGTGGCGAAGTGCTGATGTTCAAACGCGATTTCGCCCGCCTCAATGAACGTCAGGTGGAAGCCGGTCAGCGTGAGTTCGCCAACCCGCGCAATGCGGCGGCGGGCAGTTTGCGCCAGCTCGACCCGAAGATCACGGCGACGCGGCCCCTGTCGTTTTTTGCCTATGGCATCGGCGCGCTCGAAGGCGTGGCGATGCCGGCCACCCATGCCGAAATTCTCGATTGGTATGGGCGGCTGGGCCTGCCGGTATGCACCGAGCGCGCGGTGGTGAAGGGCGCCGACGGTCTGTTGGGGTTTTATCGTCGCATCGGTGAGCGTCGTGCGGCCTTGCCCTACGAAATCGACGGTGTGGTGTATAAGGTCAATCGCCGTGACGACCAGGATCGCCTGGGTTTTGTGGCGCGCGCTCCGCGCTTTGCCCTGGCTCATAAATTCCCGGCTCAGGAGGCCTTGACCACCTTGATCGGGATTGAGGTCAATGTCGGCCGTACCGGTGCCGTGACGCCGGTGGCGCGCTTGACGCCGGTGTTTGTGGGCGGGGTGACCGTCACCAATGCGACTTTGCATAACGAAGAAGAAATCCGGCGCAAGGATATTCTGATCGGCGACACCGTGATTGTGCGTCGCGCCGGCGATGTCATCCCCGAAGTCGTGGGCGCTGTGCTTGAACGCCGGCCGGCCGATGCCCGCGCGTTTGTGATGCCGACTCATTGTCCGGTATGCGGCTCGAAAATCGAAAAACTGCCTGATGAAGTGATTGCTCGCTGCACCGGCGGGCTGATTTGTCCGGCGCAGCGCAAACAGGCGTTATGGCATTTCGCTCAGCGCCGCGCTATGGATATCGATGGCTTGGGGGAAAAAATCATCGATCAACTGGTCGAGCAGGAATTGATACGTACCCCTGCCGATTTGTTCAAACTGGGTTTCGGCACGCTGGCGGCGCTGGATCGATTTGCCGATAAATCCGCACAGAATTTGCTCGACTCGATTCAGCATGCCCGTAGCACGACTTTGCCACGCTTGATTTACGCCTTGGGCATACGTCATGTGGGTGAAGCGACAGCTCGTGATCTGGCCCGTTATTTCGGCGCGCTGGACCCGCTGATGGCAGCTTCTCAGGAGATGCTCCTGGAAGTGAACGATGTGGGGCCGGTAGTGGCCGAATCTATCGTCAACTTTTTTTCCGAGCCGCATAATATCGAAGGTATCGAACAACTGCGCGCGGCCGGGGTGAGCTGGCCCGAAGGCGAGCCGGCGCCGAAAGCGCCGCAGGGCGTGTTGGCCGGGCGTACGGTGGTGTTGACCGGCACCTTGCCGAGCTTGTCGCGCGATGAGGCCAAGGCAATGCTGGAAGCGGCCGGGGCGAAAGTCGCCGGCTCGGTATCGAAAAAAACCGATTATGTGGTGGCCGGCGCCGAAGCGGGCAGCAAGCTGGCGCGTGCCGAAGAACTCGGTGTGCCGGTGCTGGATGAAGAGGGTTTGCGTTTACTTCTGGAGGGTAGGGCTACATGATTCGCGAGATTTTAAAAATGGGGGACCCGCGTTTGTTGCAGACCGCGGCGCTGGTGGAGCGTTTCGACACCCCCGAACTCCATGAGTTGATTTCCGACATGTTCGAAGTGATGCGCGCAGAAAAAGGCGTGGGCCTGGCGGCGCCGCAAATCGGCGTCGACCTGCAGGTGGTGATCTTCGGTTTTGGCCATAGCGAGCGTTATCCGGATGCCGCTCCCGTGCCCGAGACCATTCTGCTCAATCCCGTGATTACGCCGCTGTCGTCCGATGTCGAAGAGGGCTGGGAAGGTTGTTTGTCGGTGCCTGGGTTGCGCGGCATGGTCAATCGTTATGCAAAAATCCGCTATCAGGGTGTGGACCAATACGGCGCGCCGATCGAGCGTATTGCGGAAGGTTTTCACGCGCGAGTGGTGCAGCATGAATGCGATCATTTGATCGGCAAGTTATACCCCATGCGCATCACCGATTTTTCCAAGTTCGGTTATATGGATGTGTTATTTCCCGACATGGACCCGGATCGCGATGATTGAAAAATGGCCGATCATGGAAACATGACCGGCCATTTTATTGATGCCCGATGCTTGGTCCGCGGTGCTGTCTGCGCCGCGGACCGGTCAAGGCCGGCCCTCGTTGCCTTGGCTCAGAAGCTTTCGCCCGGCAGCAGGTAACGCCATTGGCCAGCCGGTAAAGCGCCGAGCACGATTTGGCCAATCCGCACGCGTTTCAGTCCGACCACTTCCAGCCCGACCAATTCGCACATGCGGCGGATTTGCCGTTTCTTGCCTTCACGCAAGACAAAACGCAGCTGTTCGCCGTTTTGCCACTCGACCTGAGCCGGCCGCAACGGTGCTTCGTCAAGCTCCAGGCCGTGGCACAGCAACGCCAGTTGCTCGGCCGGGAAATGGTCCGCGATATCGGTTTCGCGCCCTTGATACATCACCCGCACCAAATATTCTTTGTCGACTTCGGACTTGTCGCCGATCAACTGTTTGGCTATCCGGCCATCCTGGGTCATCACCAGCAAACCGGTCGAGTCAATATCCAGGCGTCCCGCGGGTGCCAAGGCACGCAGATTGAGCGGGTGGTAACTGCGGCCGCTCTCATCCAGTTCCCATTGATTGGTCGCGTTGATCAGCGATGCGGCGGGCAGGTAGTCGTCTTCGGGCTGGCCCGAGACATAACCGACCGGCTTATGGATCAGTATCGTTACCAGCTTGGCTTGCTCCGCGCGTGCCGCCGGCATCACTTCAACTTTTTGCTCGGGGGTGACCTTGGCGCCCAGCGTATCGACCTTGACGCCATCGACCCGCACCCAGCCCTGTTCAATCCATTCATCGGCTTCGCGCCGTGAGCACAGACCCAATTCGGACATGCGTTTGGATAAACGGGTCATGCCGGTTTCGTCGCGATCCGTCTGACTGCGCGAAGGGGCGCGCTCGGCGGGCCGTGCCGGGGCGGCGGCCGTTGGCCGGGCGCTGCGCTCTTCGCCTGAGTGACGGCGATTGCTATCGCGGCCTTCGGGACGCGGCGGACGCTCGCCTCGGTCGTTCGACGGGCGGTTGCCGGCGTAAGCGGGACGCGCGCCATCGCGACCTTCTGGGCGTGGCGGACGGTCACCTCGATCGTTCGACGGGCGGTTGCCGGCATAAGCGGGACGCGCGCCATCACGGCTTTCAGGACGTGGCGGACGCTCGCCTCGGTCGTTCGACGGACGGTTGCCGGCATAAGCGGGACGCGCGCCATCGCGACCTTCGGGACGTGGCGGACGCTCGCCTCGGTCGTTCGACGGACGGTTGCCGGCATAAGCCGGACGCGCGCCATCGCGGCTTTCAGGACGTGGCGGACGCTCGCCTCGGTCGTTCGACGGGCGGTTGCCGGCATAAGCGGGACGCGCGCCATCGCGGCCTTCAGGACGTGGCGGACGTTCGCCTCGGTCGTTCGACGGGCGGTTGCCGGCATAAGCGGGACGCGCGCCATCGCGACCCTCCGGGCGCGGCGGGCGGTCACCACGTGATTCGTAGGGCTTGCGTTCACCCGGCGGTGTGCTGGGGCGCGGACCATGTGGTCGTGCCACGGCTTTGCTGGCGCCGCGCGGACCTTTGCTGGCCGGTTTGGCCGCAGGACGCGGGGTGGGTGCTTTGATCGATACGGACGGGACGTGTTTTTCGCCGGGGGCCGGACGCTCAGCCGCAGCCGCGCCGCTTCCAGGTGTGGGTTTACGGGTTCCACGGCGTACCGGGGCGCGCACCGCAGACGCTGGTCGCGGGTGCTTCGCAGTTAATTTGACACGCATAAATAGCTCACAGGCAGACGCGTCGCTTAAATAGCGAGCGCGCGCAAAAGTTCGGTTTCTAGTTGTAATTGTAGGCGGCTGTCCGACAGACTTGCACCGTCAAGCAGGAATACGTCTTCGACACGTTCGCCGAGGGTATTGATGCGCGCGGCATGCAGGCCGACCTGGTGTTCGGCCAGAACGCACGAGATCGAGTACAGCAGACCCGGGCGATCATTGGCCGAAACCGACAGAATGTAGTATTGACCCCGTTCATCGGCGCGCAATTCGACGCGTGGCGAGACAGGGAAGGTACGTGAGAGACGCGACAAGCGCCCACGGGCCGGCGTGGGCAAAGTTTTCACCGGGGCGGTGAGTCGCATCGTGAGTTGTTGTTCGACCAGATTGGCGATGTCGCGATAATGAGCGTCGAGGTGGGTATCCGCCACCAGGAAGTTATCCAGTGCATAACCGTGGCGGGTGGTGTGCACGCGAGCGTCCAGCACCGACAAACCGCCGCGATCGAAGTATTCGCAAATGCTGGCGAACAGGTCCGGACGGTCTTTCAAGTAGACCAGAACTTGCAGTCCCTCGCCTATGGGCGAGGGACGAGCCCGCACGATAGGGGTGGTGCTATCGACGAATTTGTAAAGCAAACGGGTTTGCCAGGCGATATCGGGTGCGTCGTGGCGCAGGAAATAAGCGACGTCGAGCTTGTCCCACAACTCCAGGTGCGCGCCGTCCGGCACGATTTGCAGGCGCAGCAACGCCAAGGCCTCGGCTTTGCGCGCGCGCAATTCCGAATGGGCATCGAGGTAAGCGCCTTCGAGTACGTTGATGGTCTGCCGGTAGAGGTCTTCCAGCAGCTTGCCCTTCCACGCATTCCAGACCTTGGGGCTGGTGCCGCGGATGTCGGCCACGGTCAATAGATATAAAGCGGTGAGACGCCGTTCAGTGCCGACCTGCTTGGCAAACTGCTTGATAATTTCGAGGTCGCTGGTGTCCTGTTTCTGCGCCACCTGGCTCATGGTCAGGTGATGCTGGACCAGCCACACTACCAGCGCCGTATCTTCGGACGAAAAACTATGTTCGCGGCAAAAGCGGCGTGCGTCGGCCATCCCCAGCGTCGAGTGATCGCCGCCCCGGCCTTTGGCAATATCGTGAAACAGCGCCGCGGTGTACAGCACCCAAGGACGTTCAAAATTGGAAATCAGTTGGCTGCAAAACGGATATTCGTGCGCATGCTCGGCGATCTCGAAGCGCCTGATATTGCGCAAGACCATCAGGATATGCTGGTCGACCGTGTAGACGTGATAGAGGTCGTGCTGCATTTGCCCGACGATGCGCCGGAAATTCAGTAAATAGCGGCCGAGTACGCTGGTCTGGTTCATCAAGCGCATGACATGGGTCAGGCCATGCGGCTGTTTCATGATTTCCATGAATAGCCGGCGATTTTCCGGGGCGCGGCGCCATGCCTGGTTCATCACCTTGCGGGCGTTATACAGGGCTCGCAGCGTGCGTGCCGAGAGACCTTTGACACCCGGCGTCTGCTGATACAGCAAGAACGTTTCGAGAATCGCCATCGGCGCGCGCTGATAGACATCGTCGTCGACGATTTCTATCATGCCCTGTTTTTCCACGAAATGTTCGGACAAGACTCGCGTAATACCGCTGGTCTTGGGGAATAACTGGGCCTCGATGTTCTGGATCAGGATGGTTGCGAGTTGGGTGACCGCTTTGGCTGCCCAATAATAGCGCCGCATCAATTGTTCGCTGGCGCGTTTGGCCGGCGTTGCAACGTAGCCGAAGCTTTCGGCCAGCGCATTTTGCAAATCGAATACCAGCAGGTCTTGCCGGCGCCCGGCAATCAGATGCATCCGGGCGCGTAAGGTTTTGAGGAAATTTTCGTTGCGCCGCAGCTCGCTGGCCTCATGGGCGGTAATCAGGCCGCGGTTTTCCAGTTCTTTCCAGCTATGGCCGAGGTCGGCCGCCCGGGTGATCCACAAAATCAGTTGCAGATCGCGCAGGCCGCCAGGGCTTTCCTTGCAGTTCGGTTCGAGGCTGTAGGGCGTATCCTGGAATTTGCCATGACGCTGACGCATTTCCAGCAGCTTGGCCTGGAAAAATGCCAGCGGGTCGAGCGTGGTTTTAAACCGTTGCACAAATTCTTCGTACAGCGTGCGGCTACCCAGGATGCGACGCGATTCCAGCAAGGAGGTCTGCACCGTGACATCCTGTGCCGCTTCTTCGACACATTGTTCGACGGTGCGCACGCTGCTGCCGATTTCGAGCCCGAGGTCCCAAGCCATGCCGATAAAACGTTCGAGGCGGCTTTCAAGCTCCGCGTCGGGCTCGGCCGGCAGCAGAATCAGGATGTCGATGTCGGAACAGGGGGCCAGTTCGGTGCGGCCGAAGCCGCCCACCGCCGCGAGCGTCAGGCTCAAGGGCAGGTCACAGGCGCGCCAGGCGCTAGTCAGCGTGCGATCGGCGACGCGCGCCAGGGCGCGTGTCAGCGAGTCGACTTTGCCGTTTTGTTGAAAGCGTTCAAGTACCACCGCCTTGGCCGCACGAAATTCGGCGCGGATCAGGGCGGCCGGGTCCGCCGGCGGGTCAAGTTCCGGGGGCAACGAGGTTGCGCTGGCGACGGGGCTGCTCATGCGCGGCTTACGAGGAAGCCGTGGCGTCGAGCATGGCCGGCCGAGCCGGGGTGCCGGCGGACACCGTCAGCACCTCATAACCGGTTTCGGTGACTAATATGGTGTGTTCCCATTGCGCCGACAGGCTGCGGTCGCGGGTTTTGACGGTCCATTGGTCCGGCATGGTGCGAATGTCGCGCCGGCCGGCATTGATCATCGGTTCGATGGTGAAAATCATGCCGGCTTGCAATTCCAGTCCGGTGCCGGGGCGGCCGTAGTGGACCACCTGCGGCTCTTCGTGAAACACCGTGCCGATGCCGTGGCCGCAATATTCGCGCACCACACTGCAGCCCTGGGCTTCGGCATAACGCTGGATGGCGTGGCCGATGTCGCCCAGACGGGCACCTGGTTTGACCTGCTCGATACCGAGCCACATGCATTCGTAGGTGGTCTGGACCAGGCGGCGGGTGAGGATCGAGCCTTCACCGACGATAAACATGCGGCTGGTATCGCCGAAATACCCTTCTTTGATGACGGTAATGTCGAGATTGACGCTGTCGCCGTTTTTCAGCACCTTGTCGCCCGGGATGCCGTGGCAAATCACGTCGTTGACCGAGGTGCAAATGGCTTTCGGGTAGGGCGGGTAGCCCGGCGGCTGGTAGTTCAGCGGTGCCGGGATGGTTTGCTGCACGTTCGTCATGTACTCATGGCACAAACGGTCGAGCTCGCCCGTGGTCACTCCGACTTTGACGAACGGCGTGATATAGTCGAGCACCTCGCTGGCCAGCTTGCAGGCAACCCGCATTTTTACAATATCGTGTTCGTTTTTTAGCGTAATGGACATGGTCTGGTCGATTTTTTCGTAACTTGTATTATCGCACCATCCCCGCTCAGCCGCAGCTTTTCGACGCGAGTCTTGAGAAAGACGCCGTCTGGATGCTATAATCCAGGGCTGGCTTGGTTTAGGCTTGGTGTTTTTGGTAGTTTCTTAGGTTTTTTAGCAAATAAGTAGTCAATCGCAAACCGGCGCTTCCGGGGTGTCTCGGCTTCATTGAAGCAGCTTCAGTGAAGCGAGATGTCGCTGCCGGTTTAAGACTAAACCCTTTGGGAGAATTTCAATGGCTGTAACGATGCGTCAAATGTTGGAAGCGGGTGTCCACTTCGGTCACCAAACCCGTTTCTGGAACCCGAAGATGGCTCCTTTCATCTTCGGTCATCGCAACAAGATTCACATTATCAACCTCGAAAAGACGCTGCCGATGTACAACGACGCGCTGAAGTACGCGCGTCAGTTGGCTGCAAATCGGGGCACGATCCTGTTCGTCGGTACCAAGCGCCAGTCGCGTGACACCATCGCTGAAGAAGCGGGTCGCGCCGGTATGCCGTATGTCAATACCCGCTGGTTGGGGGGCATGCTGACCAACTTCAAGACCTTGAAGTCGTCGATCAAGAAGCTGAAAGACATGGAAGCCCAGCTTGAGCTCGGCGACGTGGAACGCATGAGCAAGAAGGAAGCGCTGTTGTTCGAACGCGAAATGGCCAAGCTGGAAAAATCGATTGGCGGCGTGAAAGACATGGGCGGTATTCCGGATGCAATTTTCGTGGTTGACGTTGGATACCACAAGATTGCCATCACCGAAGCGAATAAGCTGGGTATTCCGGTGATCGCAGTGGTCGACACGAATCACTCGCCGGAAGGTGTGGATTACGTGATCCCGGGTAACGACGATGCAAGCAAGGCTGTCGCCTTGTACACCGTCGGTGTGGCAGACGCGATCCTCGAAGGGCGCGCCAATGCTGTGCAAACCACGGTGGAAGCGATTCGTGGCGCCGAAGGCGGCGACGAGTTCGTTGAGGTCAGCGCAGAGGCGTAAGTCTCCCCGTTGCCGGCCAAAAAGGGGGCTCTCGCACAGCCCCCTTTTTTTGAATCAAGGGCCGGTTCGGGTGTCACAGGTCAGTGTTTTATCGAATTTATGAAGATGGCTCGCTCAAGCGAGCCATCGCAAGTAATCAAGTTGATTTTCAGGAGCGACGAATGGCTATTACTGCAAGCATGGTGGCAGAACTCAGGGCGAAGACCGATGCGCCGATGATGGAATGCAAGAAGGCTTTGACCGAAGCTGAAGGCAATATGGATCGCGCAGAAGAGCTGCTGCGCATCAAATTGGGTAGCAAAGCCAGCAAGGCTGCGTCGCGGGTTACCGCTGAAGGCGTGATCTCGGTGTTTATCGCCGGTTCGACGGGTGCGCTGGTTGAATTGAACAGCGAAACCGACTTTGTCGCCAAGAACGACGATTTCCTGGCATTCTCGAAGACGGTTGCCGAACTGGTGGCGAAGAACAATCCGGCTGATGTCGCGGCTTTGCTGGCTTTGCCGCTGGATGGCTCGACCGTGGACACGGTGCGTCTCGCGCTGATCGGCAAGATCGGTGAAAATATCTCGGTGCGCCGCTTTACCCGCTACGAATCGGCACAGAAGCTGACTTCCTACCTGCACGGCACGCGTATCGGCGTGTTGGTCGAATATGAAGGCGCAGAGGAGCAAGTCGGTAAGGATGTCGCGATGCATATCGCCGCGATGAAGCCGGTGTCGCTGTCGTCGGCACAGGTTCCGGCCGATTTGATCGCCAAAGAGCGTAGCGTTGCCGAGCAAAAAGCCGCTGAATCGGGCAAGCCGGCCGAAATCGTGGCCAAGATGGTTGAAGGCAGCATCCAGAAGTATCTGAAGGAAGTGTCATTGCTTGACCAAACGTTCGTCAAGAACGACAAGCAGACCGTTGAGCAGATGCTGAAGGCTACCAACACCTCGGTGAAGGCGTTCACGATGTATATCGTGGGTGAAGGCATTGAAAAGCGCACCGACGATTTCGCCGCGGAAGTCGCTGCACAGGTCGCTGCTGCAAAGCAGGCCTAAGCCGTTGCGGGTTTGACGCGTTCAATGATGTGCGGGCGCGATGTGCGGGCGTATTTTGGTGTATTACGCTTGCATGCGGCGCCCTGAAGTTATCTGGACGTGGCGCGGATGAGGGAAAGAACGCAGAGTTAAACTGCTGATTTCGCTCTATTCTGTTGCTTGTATGACGGGCTGGCGGTTCGGCTTGGCGCGGTGCTCAGCCAATCCGGTCTGCTGGCTTGAAACGGTAATACAGCGGGCGGCTCCCGGGTGCCAATGCGGCGCGGCCGGGATTTCGCCACACCTGCAATGCTGCTCGAGGCCAACGGAAAAATCACTATGCCAATTGCCTACAAACGCGTTTTACTCAAACTTTCCGGCGAAGCCTTGATGGGTGACGACACGTTCGGCATCAATAGGGTCACAATCGAGCGCATGGTCGCCGATATCGCGGAAGTGGTCAATCTGGGTGTGCAACTGGCTGTCGTCATCGGTGGTGGCAATATTTTTCGCGGCGTCGCCGGCGGTGCCGCCGGGATGGATCGCGCGACCGCCGATTACATGGGGATGCTGGCTACCATGATGAACGCGTTGGCGCTGCAAGACGCCATGCGCCATGCCGGTATCGAAGCGCGCGTTCAGTCCGCGCTGCGCCTGGATCAAGTGCTCGAACCCTATATTCGTCCCCGCGCCATCCGCCAGCTTGAAGAAGGCCGGGTGGTGATTTTCGCCGCGGGTACCGGCAATCCGTTTTTTACTACCGATACGGCAGCGGCGCTGCGCGGTTCTGAAATCGGTGCCGAGGTGGTGTTGAAGGCGACCAAGGTCGACGGCGTCTATTCCGCCGATCCGAAAAAAGACCCTACCGCCACGCGCTACACCACGATTACCTTCGATGAGGCGATCGGGCGTAATTTGCAAGTCATGGATGCCACGGCGTTTGCCCTGTGCCGTGACCAGAAATTGCCGATCCGGGTGTTTTCCATCAATAAGCCCGGTGCGCTGCGTCGTATTGTTGAAGGCGAGAACGAAGGTACGCTGGTTCACGTCTGAGAAATCCGTGGCGGATAGCCGCCGTGTTTGCGGCGGCGGGGCTGGACCTGAACGGTGGGTCCCGACCTTTTCCGCCAAGGACGCCGGTTGCGTCGGGTTGGTTCGCACCGGCCATCATAAAAGAGCTTGGGAGTATTCATGACAGTTGCAGAAATCAAGAAAAATGTCGACCAGAAGATGCAGCGGTCGATTGATGCATTTAAAAACGACTTGGCCAAAATCCGTACCGGACGCGCCCACACGGGTTTGCTTGACCATATCCAGGTTGATTATTACGGTTCCATGGTGTCGATTTCTACGGTTGCCAACATGACCCTGGTGGATGCGCGCACGATAGGCGTCCAGCCATGGGAAAAGAAAATGGTGCAAGCCGTCGAGAAAGCCATCCGCGATGCGGATTTAGGGCTGAATCCGGCGACCCAGGGCGACCTGATTCGGGTACCGATGCCGGCACTGACGGAAGAGCGTCGCCGCGAACTGGTCAAGGTGGTCAAGAACGAAGCCGAAACCGCCAAGGTGTCGGTGCGTAACTTGCGTCGCGATGCCAACGAGCAATTGAAAAAATTGGTCAAGGACAAGGAAGTGTCGGAAGACGACGAGCGCCGCGCGTCGGATGACGTGCAGAAGTTCACCGATAAATTCGTTGCGGAAATTGATAAACTTGTCCAAACGAAAGAAGCTGAGATCATGACGGTTTAACGTCGTCGAACTCCGCGCATTCTGAACGTTTTGGTGACCATGGGCCCTATGAGTTCTTCTGTTGGCATGCCCGACACTACCGCAATCCCACGTCACATTGCCATCATTATGGATGGCAATGGGCGCTGGGCTACGCAACGACGCCTGCCGCGGGCGGCCGGCCATACCAAAGGTGTGGACGCCGTGCGTGGCGTGGTTGAGGCGTGTGCCAAACAAGGCGTCGAGTATTTGACGCTGTTCGCTTTCAGTTCTGAAAATTGGCGGCGCCCCAGCGAAGAAGTGTCGTTCTTATTGCGTTTGTTTGTTTCGGCGCTGGAGCGCGAGGTGGCGCGCATGCACGCAAACGGTATCCGTTTGCGGGTGGTGGGCGATCTGTCGATGTTCAACGCCCGAATCCAGGATCTGGTGCGTCGCGCCGAGCAAAAAACCGCGCAAAATACCCGTTTGACACTGACGATTGCCGCCAATTACGGTGGCCGTTGGGATATCCTGCAGGCGACGCGCAAGCTGGCCGAGCGGGCTGCGGCCACGGGCGTGGCGGAGCCTATCGATGAAGCCGGATTTGCCGAGCATTTGGCGATGGCCTATGCGCCCGAGCCCGATTTATTTATCCGCACGGGCGGCGAGCAGCGGATCAGCAATTTCCTGCTCTGGCAAATGGCTTATACCGAACTGTACTTTACCGATCAATACTGGCCCGATTTCGACGCAGCGACGCTGGGTCGTGCCATTGAGTCGTTTCAGCATCGCGAACGCCGCTTTGGGCGCACCAGCGCTCAGTTGGCGGACCAGGCGCAAGGAGCCGATACTCTCTCATGCTAAAAGCGCGTGTCATCACGGCCCTCGTGTTGCTTGCGGTGTTTCTCCCCGTGACGTTGTTTGCGCCGATTAGCGGATTTGGCGCGCTTATTGCGTTTGTGTTGATTTTTGCTGCCTGGGAATGGGCTCGTTTGCTTAAACTTGGCCGTACCGGCACGCTGGTTTATGCGGCGGTTGCCGCCGCCGCGCTGGTGGCCAGCATGCATCTGCTGAGCAGCAGCGAAACCAGTTTTTACAGAGCCTCCGCCGTTTTCTGGGTGATTGCCGTACCGTTTATCCTGTTGCGCAAACCGACCCTGACCGGGCGTGCCTGGCGTGGCATGTTGCTGGTGGTCGGAGTGATTTTGCTGATTGCCTGCTGGTATGCGCTGGTGAGCGCGCGCATTTTGGGCGTGCCTTTTGTTTTGTCGCTGCTGCTGGTCGTCTGGTTTGCCGATATCGGCGCCTATTTTGCGGGTAAGGCTTTGGGCCGGCACAAACTGGCGCCTAATATCAGCCCCGGCAAAACATGGGAAGGGGCCTTGGGCGGCTGGGTGCTGGTGATGCTGCTGGCGTCGGTGGCGATCGGCAGCGGTGCCTGTGCGCCCAATCTGTTTTCGCGCCTGGCGGGTGAGATGGGCTGGTTGCGCGCGCTGCTGGCGATTACCATTCTGGTGGCGTTCAGCGTGGTCGGCGACCTGTTTGAATCGCTCTTGAAGCGGCAAGCCGGGGTCAAGGATTCCAGCGGCTTGCTTCCCGGTCATGGCGGTGTGCTGGATCGTATCGATGCACTGCTGCCGGTGCTGCCGCTTGCTATGTTGCTGCTGGGCTAAATGCCGCACGCGGCTTGAGTGATCAATGACTATCCAAACTCCCAAAACTGAGCGCCTGACCCTGCTGGGCTCGACCGGCTCGATTGGCGACAGCACGCTCGATGTGGTGGCGCGTCATCCTCAGCGTTTCTCGATCTTCGCGCTGACCGCTCATCGCAACGGCGCGAAGTTGGCCGAACAATGTCTGCGCTTCGCGCCCGAATGGGCGGTGGTCGGCGACGCGGCCACGGCGCAGCAGCTCGAAACCACCTTGCGCGCCGCGGGTAGCCGCACTCAAGTGGCCTACGGCGAAGCTGCCTTGCTGAGCGCGGCGTCCGATGCGCAGTGCGACACCGTGGTGGCCGCCATCGTCGGTGCCGCAGGCCTCAAGCCGACACTGGCCGCGGCACGAGCCGGCAAGCGTATTTTGCTGGCGAATAAAGAGGCGTTGGTGATGTCCGGCGCCCTGTTTATGGACGCTGTGCGCGATCATGGCGCGACCCTGCTGCCGGTCGACAGCGAACACAATGCGATTTTCCAATGCCTGCCTGCCGGCCCGCAGCCTCACGGCGGCGTGACCAAGATTACGCTCACCGCGTCGGGCGGGCCGTTTCGCACCCGCGAACCGGCAACGTTGGAAGCCGTCACGCCGGATGAAGCCTGTGCCCATCCCAATTGGGTCATGGGGCGCAAGATTTCGGTCGATTCGGCAACCATGATGAATAAAGGCCTCGAAGTGATTGAGGCTCACTGGTTGTTCGGCTTGCCGCCCGATCGCATCGATGTGCTGATCCACCCGCAAAGCGTGATCCACTCGATGGTGTCCTATGCGGACGGGTCGGTGCTGGCCCAGCTCGGCCGTCCGGATATGCGCACACCGATTGCGCACGCGCTGGCTTTTCCTGGACGAATCGACTCCGGGGTGGCATCGCTGGATCTGGTCGAAATTGCCAAACTCACTTTTGAACACCCCGACTATCAGCGTTTCCCTTGTCTGAAACTGGCATTCGATGCATTGCGGCAGGGCGGCAACGCCAGCGCGGTGTTAAATGCGGCCAATGAAATCGCGGTCGAGGCATTTCTTGAGCGCCGTATCGGTTTTATGCGGATTGCGGCGGTGGTGGCCGGCGTGCTCGCAAGAATCCCGAATTCGGCGGCGGGCAGTCTTGACGATGTCTTTGAGACCGATGCACAAGCCCGTCGGTATGCGGGTGAAGAGATTGCCCGCCTGGGCGCCGGGGCGCTCGCCGGATGAACTTTCTCAGCGCACTGGCGGCGTTTGCTCTGGCCATCGGCATCTTGGTCGTGGTCCATGAGTACGGGCATTACAGCGTGGCGCGCTGGTGCGGGGTGAAAGTTCTCAAATTTTCGATTGGCTTCGGTAAACCGTTATATTCGTGGACCAGCCCGCGTACCGGCACCGAATGGACCTTGGCCAGCCTGCCCCTGGGCGGTTACGTCAAAATGCTGGACGAGCGTGAAAGCGAGGACGCGATAGCGCCGCAAGATTTGCCGCACGCCTTTAACCGCCAATCCGTAGGCAAGCGCGCGGCGATTGTCGCGGCAGGCCCGATCGCCAATTTCATCCTGGCTATCGTGTTGTTCGCCGCTACCTATGTGGCCGGCGTCAGTGAGCCTATCGCCATGTTGGGCAACCCTGCTGCGGGTACCCTGGCGGCGCAGGCCGGGGTGCGGGAGGGCGACCTGGTGACGGGAGTCATGCAAAGCGGGCAAGCAAATTCCAACGTCACGGCGGTGCATTCGTGGACCGATCTGCATTGGCAATTGCTCGACGCGGCGCTGGATCATCGCACGGTCGTGCTGCAAGCCAAACGTGCAGGGTCTGACCAAACCGTGCCGCTCGACTTCAAGCTGATTCCCGCCGGAATGGATCGCGGCGCGGATGACGATGTCGATTTGGTCGAGTCGCTGGGTTTCGTGCCGGGCGGCATTTCAACCTTGGTGGCGAGTGTCGCGCCGGGGAGCGCGGCAGCGCTGGCAGGTTTGCAAGTACAGGACCGGATCGTGGCGATTGACGGTAAGCCGCTGGCCGACGTGAACGCGTTTGTCCAGACCATTCAGACCAGCGCCGGGCATACGCTGGCATTGGCCGTGGAGCGCGCGGGTGTGCCGCTGCAACTGCAGATTACGCCGGTGACGGCCAAAGATGCGACGACCGGCTTGCCGGTCGGCCGGATCGGGGTCGAGATGGGGGCGCAGTTACAAACGGTAAACGTCCGCTATAACCCGCTTCAAGCGCTGACGCTGGGCGCGCAAAAGACTTGGGATATTTCTGTTTTTTCGCTTAAGACATTCGGCCGGATGCTGTCTGGCCGGGCCTCTCTGAAGAATTTGAGCGGCCCGGTAACCATCGCCGACTATGCCGGGCGTAGCGCCCGGATGGGCCTTTCGGCCTTCATTTCGTTTCTCGCTTTGGTCAGTATTAGTATCGGTGTGTTAAACCTATTGCCGATTCCCGTTTTGGACGGAGGCCATCTGTTATATTATTCGGCTGAGGCCGTGACGGGTAAGCCCGTTTCTGAGCGTTTGCAGGGTGTTTTGCAGCGGGTCGGGATTTTTTGCATTCTCGCGTTGTCGATGATTGCTCTATTCAACGACCTGACACGTTTGATTCATTTCTAGATAGCCGGCCTTAAGTGGTGTAGCGGTCATTGCGTAAATGACCGCGCCGTTTCAGCCCAATACAGCTAAAACCTGGGGAAGCAAGTTGTTCAAACCACATCGCTTTGTTCCAAAGACGGTCGCGGTTGCAGCGGTCGCTGCATATAGCATGATGGCCCATGCCGCACAGCCTTTTGTCGTTAAGGATATCCGCATCGAGGGTCTTCAGCGCGTCGAAGCCAGCACGGTATTCGCGTACTTGCCGCTCAAACGTGGCGACACGTTTACCGATGACAAAGGGTCGGAAGCCATTCGGGCGCTCTTTGCGACCGGCTTTTTCAACGATGTCCGGGTTGCCACAGACGGCGATGTCGTGATCATCCGCTTGCAGGAAAGACCCGCCATTTCCGGCGTCGATTTTTCCGGCGACAAGGAATTCGACAAGGAAACCCTGAACAAGGCGATGAAAAGCATCGGCTTGGCCCCAGGCCAGTACTACGACAAGAGCCTGGTGGACAAGTCCGAGCAGGAGTTGAAACGTCAATATCTGTCGCACGGGTTTTATGCGGCGGAGGTTACGACCACCATCACGCCGGTCGACCAGAATCGCGTCAACATCCTGTTTTCGGTGCTGGAAGGCCCGAAGGCAAAAATTCAGCAGGTTGCTTTTATTGGCAACCACGCCTTCAAAGCGAGCACGCTTGAAGACGAAATGCAGTTGTCCACGCCGAACTGGTTTTCCTGGTACACCAAGAACGACTTGTATGCGCGCGACAAGCTGGCGGGTGACCTTGAACACATCCGCTCGTATTACCTCGACCGCGGTTACCTCGAATTTAATATCGAGTCGACTCAAGTCCAGGTTGCGCCTGACAAGCAGAGTATGTACCTCACGGTGACCTTGCATGAAGGTGAGCAGTACCACATTTCTGACGTCACGCTGGCGGGTAATCTGCTCGACAAGGAAGCCGAGCTGAAAAAGCTGATGCTGCTGAAAAAGGGTGACCTGTTCTCGGCCAGCAAACTGAAGGATTCGACCAAGGCGATTGTCGACAAGTTGGGTGAATATGGTTACGCCTTTGCGACCGTCAACGCCCAGCCGCAGATCGACCAGGCGCATCATATGGTTGCCTTGACCATGCAAGTCGATCCAGGCCGCCGCGTGTACGTGCGTCACGTCAATATTACCGGCAATAATCGGACTCGCGACGAAGTCGTGCGGCGCGAAATGCGCCAATTCGAAAGCTCGTGGTTCGATAGCCAGCGCGTGAAACTGTCGGAAGACCGGATCAACCGCCTGGGTTATTTCACCGATGTAAAAGTCACCACCTCACCGGTTGAGGGTTCGCCCGACGAAGTCGATGTCGATGTCAAAGTCACGGAAAAACCGACCGGTGCAGTGACGGTCGGCGCGGGCTTCTCCTCTACCGATAAATTGGTGTTGTCGGCCGGTATTTCGCAGGACAACGTGTTTGGGTCGGGTACCAGCTTGTCGGTGAACGTCAATACCGCCAAGGAATACCGCACCATCACGGCGACCCAGGTCGATCCGTACTTCACGGTGGACGGCATCAAGCGCATTACCGACGTTTATTACCGCACTTACGAGCCGCTGCTGTATAGCACTTCGAGCAGCTTTACGATTGTCAGTATCGGCGCCGACCTGAAGTTCGGCATCCCGTTCTCCGAAACCGATACGGTGTTCTTCGGCATCGGCTTTGAAAACGATCGCTTCCAGATCGACTCCGCGACGCCGGAATCCTACCTCGACTATGTGAAAGAGTTCGGCACCAACGTCAACAACGTGCCGTTGACGGTGGGCTGGTCGCGCGACAATCGCGATAGCGCATTGGTGCCAAGCCGCGGTTATTTCACCCAGGCCAATGCCGAGCTCGGCACGCCGGCGGGTGACACCACCTATTACAAGGCCGACTTGCAAGCCCAGTATTACTACTCGTTTGCGCGCGGCTTTGTGCTGGGCCTGAATGGTCAGTTGGGTTATGGTCACGGTTACGGCGACAAACCGTTCCCGATTTTCAAGAATTACTTTGCCGGCGGTATCGGTTCGGTGCGAGGCTACGAGCCGAGTTCACTGGGTCCGCGTGACTCGACCACCAATGATGCAATTGGCGGCGACGAAATCGTGGTGGGTAATATCGAGTTGACCTTCCCCTTGCCGGGCACGGGTTATGACCGCACCTTGCGGGTGTTCACCTTCCTCGACGCGGGTAACGTCTGGGGCCAGGGCAGCAGTTCGATTAACGCGAGCCAGGGTGCGGACGGTCTGCGTTACGCTTATGGTGTCGGTTTGGCATGGATTTCGCCGATCGGGCCGCTTAAGTTGAGTCTGGGCTGGCCGTTGGTCAAGCATCAGGGCGACCAGTACCAGCCGTTCCAATTCCAGATCGGTACTTCCTTCTAACGGAAATAGGACTCACGCAGATTTTTCTGGCAAGGTGTGCTGACGAGGACAGTACAACATGTACGGCGAGAAAGCATTACGCCAGGGAATTTGCGCAGGTCCCAAGAGGGAGCATTGAGGTGGATTTCATCAAGCCAGAGAGGATGACTTTGCGAACCAGCATGATTAAACGAGCCATCGGTGCATGCCTGCTGTCATGTCTGGCCTGCATGGCGTTCAGCGTGCAGGCTCAGGAAACCCGCGTGGCGGCAGTCAATTCCGACCGGATTCTGCGCGAGTCGCTGCCGGCCAAGGCCGCGCAGGCCAAACTTGAGCAGGAATTCTCCAAGCGCGACCATGACTTGCAGGATTTGGCGCAACGTCTGAAAGCGATGTCCGATGCCTTGGATAAAAGCGGCACGTCCTTGTCGGCGGTTGATCGTACGCAAAAGCAGCAGCAAATTGCGCAAATGGATGCCGATTTTCAACGCAAACAGCGTGAATTTCGCGACGACCTGAACGAACGGCGTAATGAGGAACTTGCGGCGGTGCTGGATCGTGCCAATAAGGTGATCAAACAAGTCGCCGAGCAAAATCACTACGACCTGATTGTGCAGGAAGCGGTGTATGTCAGCCCTCGTATCGATATTACCGATCAAGTGCTGAAGGCGCTGGCCAGCCAGACGGCACCGCCTGCCTCCAATTGAGCCTGGCTCGATGAAATACGCCGGAGTGCATGGCTAAGCTTGCACTTCGGCTGCGACAACCGGGTTTTTATAGCCGGTACGGCCGGCGCGGCTCCATCTGTGACATGCCCGGTCTTACGTCATATCACTGAAGGAAAACGGAACGCATGGCATTCACACTCGATGAGTTGGTCAGCCGGTTTGGTGGCGTGGTGATCGGGGATGGAACTTGCCGCATTACCGGCTTGGCCCCCCTTGATCAAGCCGGCCCGCTTCAACTCTCATTTCTGGCCAATCCGAAATACCTGTCGCAAGTTGAGACGACCGGTGCCGCCGCCGTATTGATTACGGCCGCCGAACTGGAAAAAATCGACAGCCGCGACGGCCGTTGTTTCTTGGTGACCGCCAATCCCTACGCCTATTTTGCCCGGGTGGCCCAACTCTTCCTGTCATTGGCGCAACCGGCCGAGCCGTGCGGCGTACATCCGACGGCCGTGATCGACCCGAGTGCAGTGATTGCGGCCTCGGCGAGCATCGGCGCTCACGTGGTGATCGAAGCCGGGGCCGTGATCGGCGAGCGCGTGCGTCTGGATGCCCAGGTTTTTATCGGCCGCCAAGTCAAGCTGGCCGAGGATGTGCATTTATATCCGCGGGTAACCGTGTATCACGGGTGTACTATCGGCGCCCGCGTGATGATACATTCCGGTGCCGTGATCGGTGCCGACGGATTTGGCTTCGCGCCTGACTTCACCCGGGACGGTGGCGAATGGGTCAAAATTCCGCAAGTGGGTACCGTGCGGATCGGCGCCGATGTGGATATCGGCGCCAATACCACTGTCGATCGCGGTGCGATGGCCGATACCGTGATCGAAGAGGGTGTGAAAATCGACAACCAGGTGCAAATCGGGCATAACTGCCGGATTGGCGCTTATACCGTGATTGCCGGTTGTACGGGTATTGCCGGTAGTACCACGGTGGGACGGCATTGCATAATAGGCGGGGCGGTCGGTATCGGCGGACACTTGACGCTGGCGGACCGGATTACGGTGGCCGGCAAATCGTCCGTCACCAAATCCCTGACCAAGGCTGGGGTCTATTCGGGCACGTTTCCGGCGATCGAGAGTGCCGACTGGAATCGCAATGCAGCACTGATGCGCAATCTGGATAAGATGCGTGCCCGGCTGAAAAAAATCGAAACCCAACTCGAAACCGAACTCGAAGCCGCGCTCAACCCGCCGCGTTGATCGCCAGGAACTCAACGCGTTAATAGAACGCATTAACAAGACGCATTAATAAGACTTAGGCAGTTTTTCCTGAAGGCATGCTGACGAAGACAGTACAACACGTACGGCGAGAAAGCATCACGCCGCCAGAGGAATTTGCGTAAGTTCTAACTAAGCCTAAGCATAAGAAGCAAACTATGAATACACAAGCAATCAACCTAGACATCCACAAGATTCTCACGCTGTTGCCGCATCGTTATCCGATTTTGCTGGTCGACCGCGTACTGGCTCTGGAACCGCATAAGAGCATTCAGGCACTGAAAAACGTCACCATCAACGAACCGTATTTTGTCGGGCATTTTCCGACCCGTCCGGTGATGCCCGGCGTGCTGATTCTTGAAGCCCTGGCGCAAACGGCAGCCTTGCTGACTTTTGCCGAAGCGCCGCACGATCCGGCCAATACCGTCTATTACTTCGTCGGTATCGACCGTGCGCGTTTCAAGCGTCCGGTTGAACCAGGCGATCAGTTGATCCTGAACGTCAAGTTCGAACGTTATATGCGCGGTATCTGGAAATTCAGCGCCAAGGCCACCGTCGACGACGTGGTTGCGTGCGAGGCCGAACTGATGTGCACCATCAAGCATCTGGATGGTGCGGAGAAAACCGAAAGCGGAGCATCTGTATGAGCGACGTGAGTACCTCTGTAAAAATTCATCCGACCGCGATTATCGCGCCGGGTGCGGAAATCGATTCAAGTGTTGAAATTGGGCCTTATGCTGTCATCGGCGCGCACGTGCGTATTGGTGCCGGCTCGAAAATCGGCTCGCACACCGTGATCGAGGGGCATACCACTCTGGGCACCGACAACCGCATCGGCCATTTTGCGTCGATCGGCGGTGACCCCCAGGATATGAAATATGCCGGTGAACCGACCCGCCTCGAAATCGGTAACCGCAATACCATCCGCGAGTATGTGACGATACACGTGGGTACCGCCCAGGATATGGGCGCGACCCAACTCGGCGACGATAACTGGATCATGGCGTATGTGCATATCGCGCACGATTGCCAGATCGGCAACCATACGATTTTCTCCAGCAACGCACAGATCGCAGGCCACGTGACGGTGGGCGACTGGGCTATCCTCGGCGGCATGTCGGGCGTGCACCAGTTTGTCCGCATCGGCGCGCATTCGATGCTGGGCGGCGCGTCTGCGCTGGTGCAGGATCTGCCGCCGTTTGTCATCGCCGCGGGCGACAAAGCAGAGCCGCACGGGGTCAACGTCGAAGGTTTGCGCCGCCGCGGTTTTTCCGCTGACGCGATTGCCGCGTTGCGCACCGCATACCGTCAGTTGTACAAAGCCAGTTTGACGCTGGATGAAGCCAAGCTGCAATTGCGCGAATTGGCGCAACAAGGCGGCGACGGCGATGTGCACGTCGAAGCGCTGGTCAACTTTATCGATACCGCCAAGCGCGGCATTATCCGGTGATGCGGCAGCGTGTGCCGCGTGCAGGTCACGCGCAATGACGGGGGATACGAACCACGCCGCGGCGCCGTTGCGGGTGGCGATGGTGGCGGGCGAACCGTCGGGTGACCTGCTGGCGTCCTCGGTGTTGGCGCAATTGCATCGGGATCTGCCGGCCGAGACCCGTTTCTTCGGTATCGGCGGGCCGCGCATGGGCGAAGTCGGGTTCGAAACCCACTTCGATATGCGTGCCTTGACGGTTAACGGTTATCTGGAAGTGGTACGGCATGTGCCTGAGATTTTGCGTATCCGGCGTAATCTGGCGCATCAGTTGTTAGTCGATCCGCCCAGCGTATTTGTGGGTGTCGACGCGCCGGACTTCAATTTCTCCCTGGAAGAAAAACTGCGTGCGGCGGGTATTCCCACGGTTCATTTTGTCAGTCCTTCGATTTGGGCATGGCGCGGTGGCCGGATTAAAAAAATCGGGCGCGCGGTGGACCATATGCTGTGCGTATTTCCTTTTGAAGCCGCGATTTACGCCAAAGCGGGGATTCAAGCGACTTATGTCGGCCACCCGCTGGCCGACACGATTCCGCTCGAACCCGACACACACGGCGCGCGAGCCAAGCTCGGCCTGGCTCCCGGCGGACCGGTGGTGACCGTCTTGCCCGGCAGCCGTCACTCCGAGATCGCGCGCATCGGCCCGGTATTTCTGGCGGCGATGGCGCTGATGCAGGAACGTGAACCGGCGCTGCGGTTTGTGATGCCGGCTGCGACGCCGGAACTGCACGCGGCGGTGCAAACGCTGGCGGCAGTCCATCCCGGCCTGGCTTTGACCATTACCGACGGCGGTTCGCATCTGGCGCTTGAAGCGGCTGACGCGGTGCTGACCAAAAGCGGAACGTCGACGCTGGAAGCGGCGCTGTTTAAAAAACCCATGGTGATTTCATACAAGGTGCCCTGGCTGACCGGACAAATCATGAAACGCCAAGGTTATCTGCCTTATGTCGGTTTGCCGAATATTTTGGCCGGGCGTTTTGTGGTGCCGGAAATCCTGCAGCAATTTGCGACACCTGAAGCACTGGCTGATGCCACTTTGCGTCAACTTACCGACGAAACAAATCGTCGGGTATTGACGCAATTATTTACCGAGATGCATCACAGCTTGCGCAAAAATGCCGGCGTCGGTGCAGCCCAGGTGATCGCGGCAGTCGCTGCGGGCAAGGGCCGCTGATGACGTTGCCAGCACGCGGAACCGCAGCCGCACGGGCATTGTCCCGTGACACCGCCGGAGGCTCCGGAACCGGCCGTGGACCCGCTCCAAACGGTCTCGATAAGGCTCCGCCGACAGGCTTGATCTGCGGCGTCGATGAGGCCGGTCGCGGCCCGCTGGCCGGCCCGGTGGTCGCGGCCGCGGTGATCCTCGACCCAGCCCATCCGATCGCGGGACTGGACGATTCGAAAGTGCTCTCCGCCAAAAAACGCGAAGCATTGTATGTGCAGATCTGCGAGCATGCGCTGGCGTTTTGCATTGCCGAGGCCTCGGTCGAAGAAATCGATACCCTGAATATTCTGCAGGCGACCATGCTGGCCATGCGACGCGCGGTCGAGGGACTGGCCTTGACCCCGGAACTGGCGCAGATCGACGGCAACCGTTGCCCGCCGTTGGCGATCCCGGCACAAGCCATCATCGGCGGCGACGCTTTGGTGCCCGCTATTTCGGCCGCTTCCATTCTGGCCAAAGTCACGCGCGACCGGCAGTTGGTCGAATTGCATCAAGCTCATCCGCAATACGGTTTTGACGTGCATGCGGGTTACGGCACGGCGCGTCATATGCAAGCGCTCGAGCAGCACGGGCCTTGCGTCCACCACCGGCGTTCGTTTGCGCCGGTACGAAAAGCGTGGGCACGGCTCGAAGCCGGTGGACCGCGACCTTCTGCCGCCGCCGAGTCGCAGGCCATTGCCGCCGCCGGAATCTTGCCGGTCAAGGATGTGACGGCATCAGTGTCGACGGCGGCCGAGACCTTGGTTGCGGTGCCGTCAACGCATCAATCGACCGCCCAAGCCACGCCTGGCGCCGAGCTTGAATGCGCGGCTGCCAAGCCCAGCGCCGCGAAACTCGATAAGCCGGACGATAAGTTGGCTCAAGCATCCTTGTTTTGAAGCGAGCCATGAAACATCTGACGTCGCGCGACAATCCGCTCTACAAACGCCTGAAAGCCCTCTCCGGATCGGTGCAACAGCAACGCAAAAGCGCGGTCATGCTGCTGGAGGGCGCGCATCTGGCGAGCGCCTTTCTGGAACAGGGCGCGGTGCCCGAATACTGTATCGTCAGCGATAGCGCTTTGGCGCATGCCGAGATCGGCAGTATCGTGAGCCGGCTTGAAACTCAGCGTGTGGTGGTGCTGCCGGACGCCTTGTTCGGGCAGATATCGACGGTGGTCAACGGCGTCGGTATTTTGCTGCTGGCGCCGGTGCCGCAGCCGTTGTTGGCCGAAAGCATCACCGGCGACTGCCTGATACTCGATGGAGTACAGGACGCGGGCAATGTCGGTTCCATTTTGCGCAGTGCCGCGGCCGCCAATATTCGCCAAGTGTTTTGCGTGAGCGGAACGGCCTTTGCCTGGGCGCCTAAAGTGTTGCGCGCCGGCATGGGTGCACATTTTCTGCTGCAGATCCATGAGGGCCTGGATGCGACGGTGCTGCGGGAAAAATTAGTCGCGCCGATAGCCATCACCGATTCGCACGGCGCCGGCTCGCTGTTCGACATCGACTTGCGCGCGCCGTTGGCCTGGGTTTTCGGTAACGAGGGTGCCGGGGTTTCCGGCATCTGGCGTGACGCCGCGGCATTGCGCGTCACGATACCCCAGCCGGGCGGTATCGAGTCGCTCAACGTGGCTGCCGCGGCCGCCGTGTGCCTGTTCGACCAGGTCAGGCAGCGGCGTGCTTAAGCCTTCTTGGCCGCGGCCTGCCGGTTAATAACCGGGCCGCTCCAGCCGAATCTCCTGCATCACCGTGGTGGCAATTTCCTCGATCGATTTATGCGTGGACGACAGCCATTTGATGCCCTCGCGGCGCATCATCGCTTCGGCTTCGTTGATTTCGTAGCGGCAATTTTCGAGTGCGGCGTATTTGCTGCCCGGACGGCGCTCGTTACGAATTTCGGACAAGCGGCCCGGTTCGATCGAAAGGCCGAAAATCTTGCCCTTATAACCCACCAGCGGGGTCGGCATGCGGCCGCGCTCGAAATCTTCGGGAATCAAAGGGTAATTCGCGGCCTTGACTCCGTATTGCATCGCCAGGTAGAGGCTGGTCGGGGTTTTGCCGCTGCGCGACACGCCCACCAGAATCACATCGGCATCTTCCAGGTTGCGATTGCTTTGGCCGTCGTCATGGGCCAAGGAAAAATTGATCGCCTCGATCCGGTTGCGATATTCGTCGGTGTCCGCGGCCTGGTGCACGCGCCCCATGGCGTGGTTGGATTTGACCTGCAGTTCTTCTTCCAACGGAACGATAAAGGTCTGGAACATGTCCATCACTAGACCGTTCGATTTTTTGACGATCTGGTTCGATTCGCTATTAACCAGGGTGGTGAACACAATCGGACGCCGGCCATCGATTTCGGTGGCCGCATTGATTTTGTCCGCGGCCAAATAGGCTTTGTCGTGCGAATCGATAAACGGCAACCGGATCAGGCGGAATTTCAGGTCGAATTGCGACAGGATCGAATGGGCAAAGGTCTCGGCGGTAATTCCGGTGCCGTCGGAGACGATAAATACGGTGGGTGGCATAAGTGTGTCCCGTCGAGGGTTGGGTGGCGGCACCATTCAAGCACGGCGCTGGGATTGCAGGCGCGGGGCCGGTGGCGGGTATCCAAAGCAAGCAAGCCGGCACGGTTCGACGACGGCCGCACTATATTGCCTCTTGTTATCCGCCCCTTTTTTAGAGGGAAATGAGCTGAATGGCGCAGCGGCGCTGTCCGGCGGGAGAAAATCACCCCGCCTGAGCTTGACAGGTAATTTAATCTACGGAAATTACTGCACTGCACCACAAGCCCATTCCCGGCACGGTAGAATAGCGGCAACTTGTTAGATAAGCAATTGTCACCCCGGTACAGCCGCTTGCGGCCTATCCGGTGATGATGGCGATTATTTATCCAACAGGTTGAGCACTGCTGGGGTCGACTTCAATTTGGCAGCAATGAGTTGACTTCAAGCGATGTTGGCTGCGGCACTTCGCGCGGGATTTTCCCTGCAGCGTGTGCCGTGTCGCATCGACGCCGGCGCTCCCCACGCTTTCTTCACACTTTAGGACTTTTTATGACCCAAGCAGCACATGATGGCGCGTACGTCGTGCCATTCGAGCAGTTGCGAATGACCGATGTTGAAGTGGTCGGCGGTAAAAACGCATCGCTCGGAGAACTCATCAGCCAGCTCGCCAACGCGGGAGTTCGGGTACCTGGCGGCTGTGCCACCACGGCACTGGCATTCCGCGATTTCCTCACGGCCAATAACCTGACGCAGCGTATTGCAAAACGCTTGGAAACGCTGAATATCGACGACGTCAAGGCCCTGGCTGAAGCCGGCGCTGAAATTCGTCAGTGGATCATCGAGGCGCCGCTGCAGCCGCGTCTTGAGCAAGAAATCCGCGACCAGTTTTTGCGTTTGCAACAAGGCTCGCCCAACGAACTGTCGTTCGCGGTGCGTTCATCGGCCACCGCCGAAGATTTGCCCGACGCGTCGTTTGCCGGACAGCAGGAAAGTTATCTGAATGTGGTCGGGATCGACGACGTGCTGGATCGTACCAAACACGTATTCGCCTCGCTGTACAACGACCGTGCGATTTCCTATCGCGTGCACAAAGGTTTTACCCATGCCGAAGTGGCGCTGTCGGTCGGGATTCAGCGCATGGTGCGCTCGGATACGGGTGCGGCCGGCGTGATGTTTACGCTGGACACCGAATCCGGTTTTCGCGATGCGGTGTTTATTACATCCAGCTATGGCTTGGGCGAAACCGTGGTGCAGGGCGCCGTCAACCCGGACGAGTTTTATGTCTTCAAGCAAACGCTTGCGGCCGGCAAATACCCGATTATCCGCCGCTCCATCGGTTCGAAATTGATCAAGATGGAATTCACCAAAGCCGGTGAAGAAGGGCGCGTCAAAACCGTCGATGTTTCACCCGAACAGCGTAACCGCTATTCGATCTCGGATGCCGACGTGATCGAGCTGGCGCAATACGCCGTCATCATCGAAAACCATTATCAGCGTCCGATGGATATCGAGTGGGGTCGCGACGGCCAGGACGGCAAGATCTACATTCTGCAAGCGCGTCCGGAAACCGTCAAAAGCCAGTCGGCCGGCAAGGTTGAGCAGCGCTTCAAACTGAAAGGGTCGTCGGCGGTGCTGGCGACCGGCCGCGCCATCGGTCAGAAGATCGGCGCCGGGCGGGTACGGGTCATTCACGACCCCAGCGAAATGGAAAAAGTCCAGCCGGGCGACGTGCTGGTCGCCGACATGACGGACCCGAACTGGGAGCCCGTGATGAAACGCGCTGCCGCGATTGTGACCAACCGTGGCGGGCGTACCTGCCACGCCGCGATCATCGCGCGTGAGCTGGGTGTGCCGGCCGTGGTCGGTTGCGGTGACGCCACCGACGTGTTGAAGGATGGCGCGCTGGTGACGGTGTCGTGTGCGGAAGGCGACGAAGGCCGGATTTACGACGGCCTGATCGAAACCGAAATCACCGAACTGGAACGCGGCGAATTGCCGCCGATCCCGGTCAAGATCATGATGAACGTGGGCAACCCGCAACTGGCTTTCGATTTCAGCCAATTGCCTAATGCCGGGGTCGGTTTGGCTCGCCTTGAGTTCATTATCAACAACAATATCGGCGTACATCCGAAGGCTATCCTCGAGTACCCGAACATTGACGCCGACCTGAAAAAGGCCGTTGAAAGTGTGGCCCGCGGCCATGCATCTCCGCGTGCTTTTTATGTCGATAAATTGACGGAAGGCATCGCCACCATCGCCGCCGCGTTTTACCCCAAGCCCGTGATTGTGCGCCTGTCGGACTTCAAGTCGAACGAATACAAGAAGCTGATCGGCGGTTCACGTTACGAGCCGGACGAAGAAAACCCCATGCTGGGTTTCCGCGGCGCATCGCGTTATATCGCCGAAGATTTTGCCGAAGCCTTCGAGATGGAATGTATCGCGCTGAAGCGGGTACGTGAAGAAATGGGCTTGTCCAACGTCGAGATCATGGTGCCGTTTGTGCGTACCGTGAAGCAGGCTGAACGCGTGGTCGGATTGCTGGAAAAATTCGGCCTGAAGCGCGGCGTGAACGGCCTGCGTCTGATCATGATGTGCGAAATTCCGTCGAATGCGATTTTGGCGGAACAATTCCTGGAGCACTTCGACGGTTTCTCCATCGGCTCGAACGACTTGACCCAACTGACGCTGGGCCTGGACCGCGACTCAGGCATGGAATTGCTGGCCGCCGATTTTGATGAGCGCGACCCGGCCATCAAATTCCTGCTTACGCGCGCCATCGAAACCTGCTTGCGTTTGAACAAGTATGTGGGTATCTGCGGTCAAGGCCCCTCGGATCATCCTGACTTCGCTTTGTGGTTGACCAAGGAAGGGATAGCCTCGATTTCGTTGAATCCGGATACGGTGATTGCGACGTGGCAGGCGTTGGCGAAGACTATTTGAAGCTGCTTTGAGTGCGACCGCTGAGCGAGCTGTATCGCTCAGCTCAGCGGCCCCGGTTCACGCAGGATGGGTAGGATGCGGTAGCTAACCTCCAGGTCGCAAGACCCGGGGGTTTTTTTATTCGCGGCAAAAGGGCGCTTGAGAAGCGCAGACGGACGCTGAAGTCAGTTTGTCCTGGATCGCCCCGCTATACCAATGCCGCGATTCGGCGCAAAATCCCTATGATAGGGAGGCAGCCGCTTGGCTGGTTGGCGTATAACCGTAGACAGGTGGCAAACCGGTGGGCCGGTTTTAAGTCGGCCGCGCTCCAACGCATAACCCATATCTCTAAACTGGAGTTGTCATGTGGCACGCAGGGCTGGACTGGTGGGTCGCCACGGGTGTGCTGGTGATCATGGAGTTGCTGACGGGTACCTTTTACCTGTTGGTGATTTCGCTTGGCATGGCGGCAGGTGGTTTGGCGCACCTTGGCGGCTTGGCGCTGGAATGGCAATTTTTACTCGCGGCGCTGGTGGCCTTGGCGGGCATCTTGATCGTGCGCCGCTCGCGTTTCGGTGAGGTCAAGCGCACGGTGCGGGGCAATCGCGATGTCAATCTCGATATCGGTGAAACGGTGGAAGTGCGTGCATGGCAGGATGGCCGGGCGCGTGTCATGTATCGCGGCGCGCCCTGGGATGTCGAATTGCTGCCGGGGCAAAGCGAAACCGCCCAATGGTATGAAATTCGTGAACTCTCGGGTAGTCGTTTGCTGGTCAACGCCAAGCCCGGTGTGCCGCATGCCGCGTCATAGAATTTGCGCTGATAGCGCTGTTTAGAAACCACGCCCGGCAACGGGCGCCATGCCGCATTACGTCGCCTGCTGACGTAGAACCAGGAGAACAGCTTGATTGCCATTCCGATTTTTTTTGTGATTGTCCTGTTTGTGATTGCCCGTGCGGTCAAGATCGTGCCCCAGCAACACGCTTGGGTAATCGAGCGGGTAGGGCGCTACCACGAGACCTTGACGCCGGGCTTGAGCATTATCGTGCCGTTTGTCGACCGGGTGGCCTATAAGCATGTGCTTAAGGAAATTCCGCTGGATGTGCCCAGCCAGATTTGCATCACCCGCGACAATACGCAATTAACGATTGACGGTGTGTTGTACTTTCAGGTCACCGACGCGATGAAAGCGTCATACGGTTCCAGTAATTATGTGTCGGCCATCGTTCAACTGGCCCAAACGACTTTGCGCTCCATCGTCGGCAAACTTGAGCTGGATAAGACTTTCGAAGAACGTGAAATCATCAACCACCATATTGTCACGGCGCTGGATGAAGCCGCGCAAAATTGGGGTGTCAAAGTGCTGCGTTATGAGATCAAGGATCTGACGCCGCCCAAAGAAATTCTGCATGCCATGCAAGCGCAAATCACCGCCGAACGTGAAAAGCGGGCGCTGATTGCCGCCTCCGAAGGCAAACGCCAGGAGCAGATCAATCTGGCGTCAGGCGCGCGTGAGGCGGCCATCCAGAAGTCCGAAGGCGAACGGCAAGCCGCGATCAATCAGTCTCAAGGGCAGGCTTCGGCGATCCTGGCTGTCGCCGAAGCGAATGCTCAGGCGATTGAAAAAATTGCTCATGCAATCCAGTCGCAAGGCGGTGCCGAAGCGGTCAATCTCAAGGTCGCCGAGCAGTATGTGACGGCTTTTGCCAATTTGGCCAAGCAGGGCAACACCTTGATTGTGCCGGCCAACCTGGCCGATATGAGTTCGATGATTGCTTCGGCGTTGACCATCGTCAGCCAGAAAAAAGCCTGAGTATTTTGGCGGCAAATATCCCGCCTCGTGTTGGGTGCTGCCAATTTCGGATTCGATGCGACGATTGCCTAGAGCCGGGTTGAAGCCTCGATTGGCGTGTCACATGTTATCGGCGCTTTTGCTTTAACGGTGGAGTTGGAGGATCGACACACCATGAAAAAAAATCACCATCACAGTCTCCATCGCCATGGTGCGCCACGGCCCAGCCGCGGCCATGTCTGCCGGTTGATCGCATTGAGTCTTGCCGTATTGGGTCTTTTCTTCCGTTTCCCCCTTGCCTTGGCCGCCGATAACGGCGCTTTGTGCAGCCACATGATTGCTTCGGGCAATCCTGAGTACCCGCCCTATCTATGGCGCGATCCGGGTAACGATACACGGCTGATCGGCGCCAATGCCGACTTTATGCAGTTGGTCGCCAAAGAGTTGGGGATCACGATTGAGGTCAGGTATGTCGGGCCTTGGGGGCGGGTTCAAGAAGAAACCCGGCTGGGGCATGAGGATCTGATCGCAGGCGCCTTTTTCACCTTGCCGCGTCTCGACTATATGGACTATGTCTATCCGGCGTTTCGTGAGACCCGTTCGGTGATCTGGACCCGGGATACGGCGCATCTCGACTATAAAAATTGGCCGGATCTGCGGGGCTTGCAGGGAGTGACGGTAATCAACAATAGTTTTGGCGAAGACTTCGACCGTTATGCCAAAACTTCGTTGAAGATCAACACGGTACCGAGTTTGGAGCAGGGCTTGAAGATGTTGCAGGTGTCGCGCGTCAATTATTTGATCTATGAGGAAGCGCCGGGGCAGGCTTATATTGCCAAGATGAATATTGGCGGCTTGAAGCAGGTGCCGGTGCCGATCAGCAACGAAAGTCTGTTCCTCACCCTGTCACATGAATCCGCATGCAACACCGCCGCCATGCGCGGTTTGCTGGCCAAGGCGGTGTACAAACTGACCAAGCAGAATGTGATGGACGATCTGGTACGAAAAAACATCGATCTATGGCGCAAGCAATCGAAATAGCATTCATGTAGTGCCGGCAGGGCAAAAGAAAAGCGACCTGGGAGGTCGCTTTTTTTGGGGGGGCTTGGGTTTGTTTGCGCGGTTGGGATAAAGGCGGCGACTTATCCCGGATGGCGCATCAGGCGGGCGTGTTCGCGCTCCCAATCGCGATTTTTTTCGGTTTCGCGTTTGTCATGCTGCTTTTTACCTTTGGCCAGGCCGACTTCGCATTTGACCAAACCACCCTTGTAGTGGAGGTTAAGCGGCACCAGGGTAAAGCCGCGTTGCTCGACTTTGCCGATCAGTTTGCTGATTTCAGCCGCATGCAACAGCAGCTTGCGTGTGCGGGTCGTATCCGGGTGGATATGGGTCGAAGCGCTGTTGAGCGGGCTGATATGCGCGCCGATCAGATAGAGCGCGCCGTCGCGGATCACGACATAACCCTCTTTGATCTGGGCCCGGCCGGCGCGGATCGCTTTGACTTCCCAGCCCTCAAGCACGAGGCCTGCTTCGTACCGCTCCTCGATGAAGTAATCAAAGAACGCTTTTCGGTTATCGCTGATGGTCATGAATGAAATGCTGCCAACTCAAGTAAAATACAATTTTAACAAAGCGAGCGGCCCAAAGCTGCCGAAACCACCGATTCGCGCGTGATATTGTTTGAAATCGCGTTTTTGCCCCTGCGCGAATCGCGCCTTTCGACATATGCGCCCCATTTACCGGCGTCCAGGGTTTTCCGTTCGCGCCTCACAAGCAGCCTAATTTATGGCAGATGTGCATAAAACGGTGTTGATACGCCAATCGGCCGAACAGATGTTCGATCTGGTGACCAACGTCGCCGACTATCCTAACTTTCTTCCCTGGTGTGGTGGTGTAGATATCACATATCAGGACGAAACGCGCATGGACGCGAAGATCAACATCAATTTCAAGGGGATCCGGCAGCATTTCGCCACCCACAATACCCATGTGCGCCCGACCTCGATCAATATGGAGTTCGCTGACGGGCCGTTCAAGAAGTTCACCGGCTATTGGCGGTTTATCCCGCTGCGCGAGGACGCCTGCAAAATCGAGTTTTCGCTGCACTACGAATTTGCCAGCATTATTCTCGAAAAAATTATCGGTCCGGTGTTCAATCATATCGCGAACACCTTCGTTGAGTCGTTTATTAAGCGCGCCGAGGTGGTCTATGCCCGCTCATGAAGCCGCCGACGCTCAACCGGTCACGACTTCGGCGCTGTGTATCGAGGTCGAGGTGTGTTACGCGCCGCCGCCGCCGGGGGGCGTCAGCCTGATTGCCGTCGCGCTCGCCCAGGGGACCACGGTGGCGCAGGCAATCGGTCTTAGCGGCGTGCTGCAGCTCCATCCCGAGATCGACCTGGCAAGCAATAAGGTCGGGGTTTTCGGCAAACTGGTGCAACTTGATGGGGTGGTTCAAGCGCATGATCGCATCGAAATCTATCGTCCGCTTACCGCCGACCCCAAAGTTGCGCGGCAGCGCCGGGTCGAAAAAATCCGCGCCGGCTCGACCGAAGGGCGCAAATGGCAGGGGCGCGAGAAACGCTGAATCTGTATCGGCCCTGAGTTTTCGCCTGCCCCCGACTTTACTCCATCTGCTTATGCTTGCTTGAAGCGCGGCTTCGCGGCGTATCAATGCAGCGGCACATCCCCCTCCATCGGCGCTTCAGCCGCGGATTTATCGCTTGCATGCAATTGCACCGACCACGTCACACCGCTCATCAGCAAGGTGATCGCAGCGATTTCCAGCAGGCGCGGCAGGCGCGCGTCGTAGACAAAACCGTAGAGCAGGGCAAACAAGGTTTCAAAGACGATCATCTGACCCGACAAAGTCAGCGGCAGCCGCTTGCTGGCCGCGTTCCACAGCGAATTGCCCAGCCACGATGCGCCTACCGCCAGCACCAGATTGACGGCCCAGAACATATGCCAGCGCGGCACCGGCATGGCCGCCTGATGCAGCGCGCCGGGCACGGTCATGGCCGCGACCCCGAGCAGTACGCCCAGCATGCCGGTCACGATGCCGCTCAGGACCGACCATTCGTTACCGCTATAGCGCAGGTGCTGTTTCAAGTAGCGCGTGTTTTGCACGGCGAATAAGGTCCAACTGAACAAGGCGCCGGCGGCGCAGAGCAGCCCGATGACCCGCGCGGACCACGGTGCGGCGCCCGGTGCGCCCGCCACCGTGAACACATCGAAGTTGATGCAGACAATGCCCAGCAGCACCAGCAGCAACGGCCACACCAGCTTGCGCAGCGACACCGCGCCGTGATCGCTCCGACCCACCAGGGTCACGGTAACGGGCAGCAGGCCGATAATCAGTGAGGTTGGCGCAATCCCGATGCGTTGTACGGCTGCCGCCAGCAAGACGTAATAAATGATGTTGCCGCTCAAGGACAAGCTGACCAAGGCCAGGCAATCCTGGCGCGTGATTTTACCCGCGAGCCGACGCACCATCTGCAGTGCCGCCAGCAGTGAAACCAGCCCATAAGTCATATAGCGGCCGGCTGACAGCGCCAGCGGCGAGAAATCCGGCAGCAGGCGCGGGGCAATAAAAACCGTGCCCCAAAATGCGCCTGCCATCACCCCGTATGCCACACCTCGGCGCATGCAATCGTCTCCTTCAGAGTGGGGTTCAGCGGTTTTTTGATCAGCCGGCGAGAATAACACGCTCACGTAGGAGCGGGACCGTGAGTGCTGCTGGCCCGACCCGGTGCGCCAGTCGGCAAGCCCCTGCCTGCAAGTGTCACGGGCGTAGCGTAAAAACCGGCATGGCACGGGAACCTTATGCGTACCACTCAAACATTCTCGGAACTTCGCGTATAATCCGCTTTTGCGCCTATAGGATTTGCCATGCGTTTAATCCAAAAAGCACTCACATTCGATGACGTGCTCCTCGTTCCCGCGTTTTCGGACGTCTTGCCACGCGATACGTCGCTTAAAACCCGCTTCACTCGCAATATCGCGCTGAATATGCCGCTGGTCTCGGCCGCGATGGATACAGTGACCGAAGGGCGTCTGGCGATTGCCATGGCGCAGCAGGGTGGTATTGGTATCGTCCACAAAAATCTCACGCCGGTCGAACAAGCGCGTGAAGTTGCCAAGGTCAAGCGTTTCGAATCGGGGGTTTTGCTCGACCCGATTACCGTACCGCCTGAATTAACCGTCAGCGAAGTGATCGCGCTGTCGCATCAATACGGCATTTCCGGTTTTCCGGTGGTCGACGGCCGGGCTTTGATCGGCATCGTGACCAACCGCGACCTGCGTTTCGAACAGCGCCAGGATCTGCCCGTGAGCAGCATCATGACGCCGCGCGAACGCCTGATTACCGTCAAGGAAGGCACCCCGCTGCACGAAGCCAAGGCTTTGATGCATGCCCATCGCCTGGAACGTGTATTGGTGATCAACGACGCGTTCGAATTACGCGGCCTGATTACCGTCAAGGATATTTTAAAAGCCACCGAACACCCGGATGCCTGTAAAGACAGCGACGGCAAGCTGCGCGTCGGCGCGGCAGTCGGGGTAGGCCAGGACAACGTTGAACGTATCGAGTTGCTGGTGCAAGCCGGGGTTGACGTGCTGGTGGTCGACACCGCGCACGGTCACAGCCAGGGCGTGCTGGAACGGGTGCGTTGGGTCAAGCAGCAATTCCCGCATATCGAAGTGGTCGGCGGCAACATCGCCACCGCCGATGCCGCGCGTGCGCTGGTCGAATACGGTGCCGATGCGGTCAAGGTCGGGATTGGCCCGGGGTCGATTTGCACCACCCGCATCGTGGCCGGCGTCGGCGTGCCGCAAGTCACCGCGATTGCCAATGTCGCCGACGCCCTCAAAGGCACCGGCGTGCCGGTGATCGGTGACGGCGGTGTGCGTTATTCGGGCGATGTGGCCAAGGCGCTTGCCGCCGGCGCCAGCACCGTGATGATGGGCAGCATGTTGGCCGGCACCGAAGAATCGCCGGGCGATGTGTTCCTGTATCAAGGCCGCCAATACAAAGCATATCGCGGCATGGGTTCGGTCGGCGCCATGAAGGACGGCGCCGCGGATCGATATTTCCAGGAAAACTCCGGCAATATCGACAAACTGGTCCCCGAAGGCATTGAAGGCCGGGTCGCCTACAAGGGCAGCGTCAACGCCATCTTGTATCAGGTGGTCGGCGGCGTGCGCTCCAGCATGGGTTATTGCGGCTGCCGCACCATCGCCGAGTTGCACGAAAAAGCCGGTTTCGTCGAAATTACCTCGGCAGGTATCCGCGAATCGCATGTGCATGATGTTCAGATCACCAAAGAAGCGCCGAACTATCACGTGGAGTAATGAGTGCACGATAAAATTCTGATTCTCGATTTCGGCTCTCAGGTCACCCAGTTGATCGCCCGGCGTGTGCGCGAAGCGCATGTCTATTCGGAAATTCACCCTTACGACGTCGACGATGCATTTATCCGCGACTTCGCGCCGAAGGGCATCATCCTCTCCGGCAGCCATCATTCGGTAACCGAAGACGGCTCACCCCGCGCGCCGCAGGCGGTATTCGAACTGGGCGTGCCGGTACTGGGCATTTGTTACGGCATGCAAACCATGGCCGAGCAATTAGGCGGCAAGGTTGAACTGGGCCTGGTGCGTGAATTCGGTTATGCCGAAGTGCGGGCGCATGGCCACACCAAGCTGTTTGAGGGGATAGAGGATTTCCGCACGGCGGAAGGCCATGGCATGCTCAAGGTGTGGATGAGCCACGGCGACAAGGTCACCGCGATGCCGGAAGGGTTCAAGCTGATGTTGTCGACCCCGTCATGCCCGATTGCCGGCATGGCTGACGAAACGCGCCGTTTTTACGCGGCGCAGTTTCACCCGGAAGTCACCCACACGGTGCAGGGCGCCGCTTTGCTGAGCCGTTTTGTACTCGACATCTGCGGCGCGCACGCCGACTGGAAGATGGGCGACTATATCGACGAGGCCGTGACCAAGATTCGCGAGCAAGTCGGCACCGAACACGTGATCCTGGGTCTGTCGGGCGGCGTCGATTCGTCGGTGGCCGCAGCCTTGTTGCATCGTGCCATCGGCGACCAGCTCACCTGCGTGTTTGTCGACCACGGCTTGTTGCGCCTGAACGAAGCCAAACAAGTGATGGAAACCTTCGGCGAGCATCTGGGCGTCAAAGTGATTCATGTCGATGCGACCGAGGCGTTTATGTCGGAACTGGCCGGCGTCACCGACCCGGAACAGAAACGCAAAATTATCGGCCGCGAATTTGTCGAGGTGTTCAAGGCCGAAGCCGCCAAATTGACCGATGCCGAATGGCTGGCGCAAGGCACCATCTACCCGGACGTGGTCGAATCGGCCGGCAAGGGCAAGAAAGGCATGACCATCAAGAGCCACCACAACGTCGGTGGCTTGCCGGAAGACTTGAAACTGAAACTGCTTGAGCCGCTGCGCGAACTGTTCAAGGACGAGGTCCGCGAACTGGGCGTGGCACTGGGTTTGCCGCCGGCCATGGTGTATCGCCACCCGTTCCCCGGTCCCGGCTTGGGCGTGCGTATTCTGGGCGAAGTCAAACATGAGTTTGCCGAGTTGCTGCGCGCGGCCGATGCCATCTTTATCCAGACCCTACGCGACTTTATCGATCCGGCAACCGGCAAATCCTGGTACGAATTGACCAGCCAGGCCTTCGCCGTATTCCTGCCGGTCAAGAGCGTGGGCGTGATGGGCGACGGCCGCACTTACGACTACGTGGTGGCGCTGCGCGCCGTGCAAACCCAGGATTTCATGACCGCGCATTGGGCCCATCTGCCGCATGAACTGTTGGGCCATGTATCGAACCGCATTATTAATGAAGTGCGGGGGATCAACCGGGTGGTTTACGATATTTCGGGGAAACCGCCTGCGACGATTGAGTGGGAGTGAAATCGGGTCCGTCGGGGACTATCGCCAGCTATCGAAAAATCACTGCAACGTATTGATTTTAAATAATTTACGTTGCAGCGACTACCGGTGGCTATCGCCGGCCAGCGGAACAGGTTGACGGTAAAGCTGACGGTAAGTTTCCCGGCCCGGATTAAGACCCCCTCGTTTACTGTTCATGAAGTACCTCGTCAGTCAGAAATAATACGTCAGTTTCTGACATTCAGAGATACCACACTCTCACAGGCTCATATCGGGTCGGTAAAGCCAAAATAGGAAGAAAAAAAGCGGACGCCCTATGCAATTGTCCGAACGACACCGCCGTCGACACGCAAGGAAGTACCTGTTGTCGCCGACGCCTGCTCCGAGCAGACATAGACGACCAGGTTTGCGACTTCTTCGGTTGTCGCGAAGCGCTTGATGAGCGTTGTCGGGCGCGTCGTTTTGAGGAACTGCTGCTCGGCTTCCTCTTGCGTGATGCCTTGCGCCTCCGCGGCCGCCTTCATCCAACCGCCCATGATCTCCGAATTGGTCGGACCAGGGAGGATCGAATTGACGGTGACGCCCGTTCCGCCGACCACCTCGGCCAAGCCCCTCGAAATGGCGAGCTGAGCGGTTTTGGTCATGGCGTAGTCGATCAAGTCCACGGGGATGGCGAGCGCGGACTCGCTACTGATGAAGACGACACGACCCCAGCCGCGCTTCATCATGTTCGGCACATAGTGGCGGGAGGCGCGAATGCCGCTCATGACGTTCAGCTTGAAGAGATCGATCCACTCGCTGTCGCCGATTTCGAAGAAGGGCTTCGCGCGCCCCGTGCCGACATTGTTGACCAGAATGTCCGCATCCGGCGCGCGTGCGAACAACTCCGCCGCGCCTTCCGGGGTCGCAAGATCGGCGGAGACGCCGGTGAACTTACCTTTGGGGAAAAGCTCGCGCAACTCGCGAAGCGCTGCATCGACCCTTTCTTGGCCGCGGCCATTGATCACCACCGCGGCGCCCGCGCGCGCCAATCCTTCTGCAATGGCTCGGCCGATACCTGCCGTTGACCCAGTAACGACCGCCTTGCGGCCAGTAAGATCGATATTCATGACATCAGTCCTTCAACATGTGGAGAAGACTGGATTGTGGATGATGTCGGAATCAATGATAATGACTTAAATTGTCATGATATTAATTCCCAGGGGGAATGGACGTGGATCGATTCCACGAATTAAACGCCTTCATAGCCGTGGTTGAAGCAGGCGGTTTTACCGCCGCCGCGCGTAGAACCGGCGATTCACAGTCGGCAATCAGCAAGGCCGTCGGCGCGCTCGAGAGGCGCCTCGGCGTGGCGTTGTTTAACCGAAGCACGCGTACGGTGACCCTGACGGATCAAGGGCAGAGATACTACGATCGGGCAAAACCGCTTCTTGACGAGATGGATAACGCCGACAGCGAACTGACCAGCAGCTCGCAGGATGTCTCGGGTCTAATCAGGATCGCTGCATCAGGTACTTTCGGTCGTCTTCATATTTTGCCGCTTATCCCCGACCTGTTATCACTCAATCCTGGCCTTCAGGTAGATCTCATTCTCTCGGACTTCGTGCGAGATATGGTGGAGGATGGGATTGATCTGGCGATCCGAGTGGGGCCCGTCAACGATCCTAACGCGATCGCCAGGCGCGTGGCCAGCACTCCCCTGGTATGCGTCGGATCCCGTCGCTACTTCGAGCAACGCGGAATGCCAAAGACCCCCGCCGAGCTCGTTGATCACAATTGCCTTTTATATCGCGGCTTGACGGAGTCAACGCATTGGCCTTTTGTAGGACCGGAAGGTCAATTTAGCGTGGCCGTGCGCGGAAATCTCACATCCAACAGTGTCGAAACGATACGGGCTGGTGTTCTAGCCGGCGTGGGAATCGGCCGGTTTGCCAAGGTCTCTCTTGCCGACGATCTCCGACATTCGGACGTCATCACCGTTCTCGACGAATTTATAGGCGACGCCAGAGACATTAGCCTCATCTGGCCAAGACGCCGGTTTATACCGGCGCGTGTGCGACGAGTCACCGATTTCTTCGCACAGGCCATACCGCGGCGTATTTAGCTCCGGACTGAGGAAAAATGTTCAACGATGGCGGGACTTCGGAATCAGCCAAGCGAACTTCCTGGTGATTGCGCGAGCCATGAAAGCTTTCGTCTAACCCGGTAGACCCCTCCTCAAGCCCGCCGCAAAGTCATCCCGCGCTGCGCATAAAACCGCGAAAACACCGGATACGGCAAAAACACATCGGCCTGTTGCGGCGGCACGCCCGAAGGATTGTGAAACCAGACGCCTTGTGGGTTACGTCCATGCAACAGCACCAGATGGCCGCCACGCCGCTCATTTGGCGCATCCGGCCGGCGGATTTCCGGGCTGACGGAGGCGATGGCCAAGGTGGTTGCGTCGAGACGCGAGGCGATTTCGTCCAAGGCGTGGTCGCCGAATACTTCCACTTCCAAGCCGAAGTCATCGGCTAACCACGTGGCAAAGGGGCGGTAAATCAGGCCGTCGACGCCGCCGTCGGAGCGCACGCGATACGCGCCGTATTCGATGGCGCGCAGCAACAGACTCAGGCGTGAGCCATGCGCAATCGACCAGTAGTCCAGGGCCGATTCCAGGCAGGCGAGGCCGCATAGTTTCCATGACCAAAAACGATACTGATCGGTGTCGTCAAAGCCATTTTCTTGCCAGCGCGGATCGTCGCAGGCATCGATGCGTTTTTCGACAATGTCGGCTACCAGTTCGGGGCTGCGCCATTGCGAATGATAGGGTACGTCTAGATGTCGGAATAATGTCATGGTCTGGTGTGGGGCTGAATGTATGCATCGGCCTGCTTAATCTGGATTGACGTTCAGCTTAAAAAATCTCTTAATTGGTCATCGAGCACGGTGCCGGGCAGGGTTGCCAGCACCTGGGCATTGCTTGAGAACGGATAGGTATGAGTGCCGGCCCACTCGATCAGGGCATGGCCGGCCGGGCGCGATAATGATTTCATTTGAGCGATCTGGATCGTCAAACGTTCCACTTTCCAGTGCTCGCCTGGGTGCGTCCGGCTGAATTTCCAGCGATAGCTGCCCCAGCCCAAGCGTGCAATGCCATCGGTTTTGGCTGTCATCGCGACCAGCCAGCCGCATACGAGCGTGTCGGGCGTCTCTGCCGTGGCTGCGCGATCGAAATTCAGGCAGAAGGTATAAATATTGCCGTAAGTGCAGCCGAAACGCTGCACCAGCGTCTGGGCAATCTCGGCGCTGCCGTCCAGCAAAGGCGGAAAACTGATGCCTGGCGTGAGCACTTCCATGTGAACTTGGGCGGTGTCATGGAAGGCCGTGGCGATCAGGTGGGCACGGTTTTCATCTTTGGCCCGGACATAACGCTGGATCAAGGCGCAGCCTTCCTCAAACGAGGGACCGGCGCAGGGGGATGACATGATAGGGTTCATCGTCTCGGCTAAAGTCGGTAGTGATGCAGGTGATGAAACAGTTAAACAGACATTTAAAAATGGCCTCGCGGAATCTTATGCCGAAATAGGGCGATATCGAGATATCCCGCTATCTTATAAGTCTTTCGGCGTAAATTCCTGTTGGTCCTTGACAAGCAGCCCCAGTCTTGGCCATACTAGTCTCATGAACTCCCGCATCAACCTCTTCGCTCTACCCCTACTAGCCCGCTCGTCGGCGCTAGGTCTACTAGCGCGCGTTTAAGTTTTTTCAGTTTCCACTTAACGCGCGTTACCTCCGGCGCCAGTTTGCTAGCGCTTCAGTACCGGTTTTCCCCCACATTGTTTGGTTTTAATCGCAGTACAGCCACCCTGTTTTTGTGCGCGCTGTGCTCAAGGATTGGATGATGAATCGCCTTTTTTCATCGCTTGAAATTCAGCTCTCCGTCACCGCACCGTTCGGTTGCGGCTGCATTTCCCTCGCTCGACTATAGATCGGTTGCCAGACCCTGCGCGACCGGCAGTCTGGCAACCGATCCTGATTTTCCTTCCGGTAGCTTGACCGACAGCTTATGTCGGCCACCTTGAAAGTCGTGCCCGCAGGTATTTGAATCGACCGGCCTGCGCGAACCTCTCAACTCAAACTTTAAGCGACTAGCCATCATGTTCAAAAATCCTGCCAATAAATATCGTCCGTTCCAGCCCGTCGATTTGCCGAATCGCCGCTGGCCGGCCAATACCATTACGCGAGCGCCGATCTGGATGAGCACCGACTTGCGCGACGGCAATCAAGCTTTGTTCGAGCCGATGAATGCCGAGCGCAAGATGCGTATGTTCAAGATGCTGGTGCAGATAGGTTTCAAGGAAATCGAAGTGGCCTTTCCGTCGGCATCGCAGACCGATTTCGATTTTGTGCGTGAGCTGATCGAAGGCGGGCACATTCCGGACGACGTCACGATCGAGGTATTGACCCAGGCGCGCGATGATTTGATTCGACGCACCATGGAATCGGTGCGCGGCGCCAAGCAAGCCATTATCCATGTCTACAATGCAACCGCGCCGGCCTTCCGTAAAATTGTGTTTGCCACCGATCGGGCCGGGGTCAAACAGATTGCGGTACGCAGCGCGACCTTGATCAAGGAACTGGCCGAAGCTCAGCCCGAAACCAAATGGACTTATCAGTACAGCCCGGAATTGTTCACCTCGACCGAACTCGATTTTGCCAAGGAAGTGTGCGATGCCGTGATCGAGGTCTGGAATCCGACGCCGGAGCACCGCGCGATTCTTAATTTGCCGGCCACGGTGGAAGTCGGCACGCCGAATTTTTACGCCGATCAGATCGAATGGATGCACTGTAATCTGGCCCGCCGCGACAGCATTATCTTGAGCGTGCACCCGCATAACGATCGCGGCACCGCGGTGGCCGCGGCCGAGCTGGCGGTGATGGCAGGAGCCGACCGGGTGGAAGGGTGTCTGTTCGGGAATGGCGAACGCACGGGCAATGTCGATTTGGTAACCTTGGCGATTAATCTGTATTCCCAGGGGATCGACCCGCAACTCGATTTTTCGCACATCAACGAAGTGGCCCGTACCGTTGAAGATTGCACGCAATTGCCGATCCATCCGCGTCACCCCTACGTCGGCGACTTGGTATTTACCGCATTTTCGGGTTCGCACCAGGACGCGATTAAAAAAGGTTTTGCGGTGCAGCAACCCGATGCGTTGTGGGAAGTGCCGTATTTGCCGATCGATCCGAGCGACCTGGGCCGTACCTACGACTCGATCATTCGAGTTAACAGCCAGTCGGGCAAAGGCGGCATTGCCTATTTGCTGGAGCAGGGTTATGGCCTGGCATTACCGCGCCGCCTGCAGGTTGAATTCAGTACGGCGGTGCAGAAAATCACCGACGACAGCGGCCAGGAAATTACCGCGGCCGATATCTGGACCTTGTTCAACGATGAATATATCCGGGTGGCCGAGCCGTTCGAATATCGCAAGCACCACCTGAGCGAAACCGATGGGCGCGTGGCGATCGCGCTGTCGGTCAAGATGGGGCAGGTCGAGCGCATCTTGCATGGCGCAGGCAACGGTCCGCTTGACGCTCTGGTGAGCGCGATCAATCAAATTTTGAGTAAGCCGGTGCAAATTCACCACTATGAAGAGCGTGCCACCGGACAGGGTGCCGATGCGACCGCTATCGCGTTTGCCGAGCTGGCCAGCGAAGTGGCACCCGGCAGTGTGTTTGGGGTCGGGATGGATGCCAATTTGGTCACGGCTTCGATCCGCGCGGTGATCAGCGGCATCAACCGGATATACGCGCGCCGGACTCAGGGTGAGTTTTTTGCGCAAGATTTTGCCCAAGACGCGACCACGATTGTGGGTAGCGCAAATCAGGCTGCATAGAGATAGATTTTTTCGAGGAAGGCACCCCGGCAAACGATACGTTTTGCTGGAAATACGAAGTGTCCTGCCTTTATCATAGGCAAGTGCATTTTCGTAAGCCCGTGCGTCGGCGCCCAGGTATGATCTATCGGGGCGCGCCGATGCGCATTTCATCGACACAGGAATTTATCATGCTGAAAATTTGGGGCCGGACCAATTCAGTCAATGTTCAGAAGGTTCTTTGGTGTTGCGACGAACTTCGCATCCCGTACGAGCGATTCGACGCCGGGATGGAGTTTGGTAAAAATCACGATCCTGAATATCTGGCGAAAAATCCGAACGGCACAGTGCCGATGATCGAAGACGGCGACTTCGTGCTGTGGGAGTCAAATTCCATTTTACGTTATCTGGCAACGGGGAAAAGCGGCGGCCGGGGGCTTTATCCCATCGAACCGCCGGTACGCGCCAGCATCGACCGCTGGTTGGACTGGACTCTGTCCACGCTGCAGCCTGCCGAACGCCCGGTGTTTCATGGCATGATCCGCACCCCGCCCGAACAACGCGACATGGCCGCGATTGAAGCCGCGGTGGTCAAGGTGGCTGGTCTCTGGGCCATACTCGATGCTCAACTGGCCGGTCGGCGTTTTGTCGAAAACGATATGTTTTCGCTGGCCGATATCGTGCTCGGTGCTTATGCGCGCCGGTGGTTCGGGATCGACGGCATTGAGCGGCCCGCGATGCCCAATCTTGAGCGCTGGTATGAACGGCTGGCCGAACGCGCATCCTTCTCGCGCCAGATCGCACGGCCTTTGCGCTGAAATAAGCCGATTTTGGCCACTGGAATTGAATCAATCGGGCGCGGTAGCCGCAATCACAATCCGGTCGCGCCCTTCGTCTTTTGCTCGATACATGGCGCGATCGACTTCGAGTAGCCAGTCGTGGTAAGAACCAACCGCCGGTGTGTAAGCACTGATGCCCACGCTGGTGGTGCATGGACACAGGCTATCCGCTTGCGCTGCGTGATCGCGGATGGCTTCGACCAGACGCGTGACAATGTGCGTGGCTTCGTCCAGCGTCGTGTCGATCAGGATCACCCCAAACTCTTCTCCGCCGTAACGTCCGATGATGTCGGTTTTACGCAGCAGGCTTTCCAGCATGCGCGCAAAAGACTGCAGCGCGGCATCCCCCGCGACATGCCCGCGAGTGTCGTTGACCATTTTGAAATGATCGAGATCGAGCAGGGCGAGGCAGGCCTGTCGTCCTTCGTGTTGGCAATGATGAAACGCCTCGGCCAAGCGTGTTTCCCAATAGCGGCGATTCAGCAAATTGGTCAGGCCGTCGATGCGGCTTAACTGCTCGAGCTCTTTGGAGCGTTGGGCCAGTTGCTGTGCCATCTTGTAGGTGGTGCTGCCCAGCGCCAATGGATAGAACACCAGGAACGGCAGGCAAATCAGGATCGTCTGCATCTGCGATTGAGGCGCGAAACCCCAGCCTAGCAGGACGATGCCGATGGCCGCGCCGAGCACATGGGCGACCAGTCCGCGAATAAACAAACGCGGCCCGCCGGCCGCCACGTCGTTCATGCTGAGCATGGTCAAGATCA
>Ga0302308_10000101_pt1 | contig 73604 bp, 60 predicted proteins | sample III_Palsa_E3_3_FD_200531 | JGI IMG/M metagenome (GOLD analysis project Ga0302308, IMG submission 200531) | Peat permafrost microbial communities from Stordalen Mire near Abisko, Sweden - III_Palsa_E3_3 | ecosystem: Environmental > Terrestrial > Soil > Palsa > Peat permafrost | place: Sweden...
GATCGATGCGATACGCTCGAAGCCGCTGCTCCTGGCGATGGTAAGTCCCGGCACGCTGCCGCCCAGGTCCGCCAATTGCGTGATGTTGGAGCGCTCCAGCGCCGCACCACTGACGACCGTGATGGCCATGGGTGCGCTTTCCAGGTCCACCTGGCGCTTCTCGGCGCTGACGATGACCTCATCGAGCCCCGGCGGGTTCGCCGCATCATCGCCGGCGAAGGCGTCTTCGCGCGCAGCGGGCAGCAGGCTGCCGCCGAGTATCAGCGCCAGGGCCACGATTGGTTTCATATCGCCTCCGAGATCGCACGGACTCGGGGCGTACAGGGGCCAACCCGTCGCGGAAATCAGGCGCTTTGCCGCCGGAGCATTGCATCCGGCAGTCAGCAGCGCCCAAAGCCGCACGCGACGGCTTCAAGCCACCTTCAGTTCTCTTTCATCCGGACTTTCAGGGAACCCGCCAGGGCACCCTACCGTCGGCTCTGGAATCTCACCAGATCTGCGCCTTCACGACCTTAAGGTCGGCAGGCGCTCGCGGGCTCTGGCGATTGCGCGCCATTACCGCCGGTGGAGACTTTCACTCCGCCCCGAGAACTCTCGCGGCGCACATCGCCGCTGCAGCAAGCATAGGAGCGGCCTCGTCGAATGCGCAAGCGCGGGTAACGGGGCGTCAGGGATCGAGGCCGATGTCGGCGCTGAGCGCGAGATCCCGATCCCGCCCCAGGTCCATGGAGCGGCAGCACAGCACGTACACCAGCGCCGCCACCGGCAGTCCGACCAGCATGGCGACGTCCGCGCCGCCGAGCGCGCGGGCGGCCGGACCCGTGAAGGTGCCGGTACTGAAGAAGGGAATCATCGCCACGAAGCCCACGCCGTAAGCCAGCAGGCCGCGCCAGTTCCACCGGCCATACATTCCCCGTGGATTGAAAATCTCGCGGATCGAGTAGTGGCATTTGCGCACCCAGTAGAAATCCACCAGGTTGATGGCCGTCCAGGGCGTGAACAGATACAGCAGCAACGACAGGAAGTCTTCGAAGCGATTGATGAAATCCGCCGATGAGGCCAGCGCCAGCGCCGTCGCCGTCACGGTCGCCGCCGCCACGCTGGCCAGTCGCTTGGCGGCGGTGCAGCGCAGGGGCTTGAGCGTGTCGGCCACGCTCAGCAGCGTCAAGGATGCACCGTAGAAGTTGAGCGCCGAGATCGTGACCAGTCCGAGCAGCGATCCCACCAGCAATATGTCGCCGAATCCCGGCGCGATCCGATTGGCCGCCTGCTTCATGGCCGCGGCGATATCCAGGCTGGTGTTCGACGCGGCTGCCACCGTGCCCACCAGCATCATCCACGCGCCGCCGATGAAGGCACCGAGGTAGGTCCACCAGAAGGATTCACGCGTGCCCACATCGCGCGGCAGGTAGCGCGAGTAGTCGGAGACATAGATCGACCAGCTCAGCTGGTAGGAGGCGGCGGCAAACATCTCGGCCAGAAAGGGCACGGCGCGAAAATCCACGATCCGAAACTCGGAGGCCGGGAATCTGAGCACAAATGGCGCGCCGATCGTGAATAGCGTCAGGATCACTATCATCAGATAGGCGAAGCCGCGCTGCGCCACATGGATCTTGTCGTAGCCGAGGGCGGCCAGGGAAGCCGCGAGCAGGGCAAACAGCACGATCGCCGTGGACGAGTCGGACGCTATCGCGGGCGTGAGTTCGTGCAGGGCTTGTGCGCACAGCACCTGGTTGAAGGCGTTGTAGCCGATGTAGGCCACCAGCGCCACGACCCACACCAGCAGCGCGCCCGTGTAACCAAACTGCGGCCGCGACTGGATCATTTGCGGCAACCCCAGCTGCGGACCCTGGGTGGAATGGAACGCCATGAAGAACGTGCCGAGGGCGCAACCCAGCACGACCGCCAGGGCGGTCCACAGCAGATTACCTCCGAGGTGCACGCCCAGCACCCCGACCGCCAGCGTCGCCAGGTGCGCCTCGCCCGAAAACCACACCGGCCACAGATGCCAGACCTTGCCGTGGCGTTCGGCCAGCGGCACGTAGTCGATCGAGCGTTTCTCTATGAGGGTGCCGCCCACCATCCATTCCCCTTTTAATTGTTATATTATTACGACGACATTATAAAAGCGACTCACCGCAATCGCGTTCGAGGAAGGGTCATATGAGGCAAGTCAGGACGCTGGGTCTGCTGGGCACCGGGGTCATCGGCGGGGGCTGGGCAGCGCGCGCGCTGCATTTCGGCATCGACGTGGTGGCAAGTGACGTCAAGCCCGAAATGGAGGCCTGGATCCGCGGTGCCGTCGACAACGCCGCCGGCGCATTGTCGCGCCTGACCATGGCGCCGCTGCCGCCGCCTGGAAAGCTTACATTCACCACCGATCTGGCCGCCATGGCGCGCCAGGCCGATTTCATCCAGGAGAACATTCCCGAGCAGCTCCAGCTCAAGCAGCGCGTACTGGCGGAGGCCAGCCGCCACGCGCCGCCGGATGTGCTGATTGCCTCGAGCACCTCGGGCATCATGCCCTCGGATCTGCAGCGCGACATGCAGGCCCCGGAGCGCCTGCTGGTGGGGCATCCCTTCAATCCCGTGTACCTGCTGCCGCTCGTGGAACTGGTCGGGGGCACCCGGACCTCCGAGGCGACGCTGGAAGCCGCGGCGGTTTTCTATCGCTACATCGGCATGCATCCGCTGCGCGTGCGGCGGGAGATTCCGGGCCACCTGACCGATCGGCTGCAGGAGGCGCTGTGGCGCGAGATCCTGCACATGGTCAACGATGGTGTTGCCACGACGGGCGAACTCGACGATTCCATCGTCTACGGACCCGGGCTGCGCTGGGCGGCGATGGGCACGAACATGATCTATCACCTGGCCGGCGGCGAACCCGGCATGCGCCACATGCTGCGTCAGTTCGGACCCTGCCTTAAATGGCCGTGGACTCACCTGGAAGCTCCGGAACTCACCGAGCAGCTGATCGACCGCATGGTCGAGGGCACGCAGGCGCAGGCCGGCGGGCGTTCGATCCGCGAGCTTGAACGGCTGCGCGATGACTGCCTGGTGGCAATTCAGCAAGTATTGCGGCAATACAATATCGGCGCCGGCTCGACGTTGCGCGCCCTCGAGGCGCGGTTGTACGCGGACCTGGGTGCGGCCGCTCGGGATGCGGCCACGGGCGATCGCAGCCAGCCGGTTCGATTGCTCGAACTGACCGTGCGTCCCGAGTGGGTCGACTACAACGGGCACATGACCGATTCACGCTACCTGCAGGTGTTCGGGGACGCCACCGACGCGCTGTGGCGCTCGGTGGGTGTCGATGAGGTATACCGCCAGGGCGGCCACTCTTTCTATACGGTGGAATCGCATGTGACGCACCAGTCGGAAGCCAAGGCCATGGATGCGTTGTATGTCACCATCCAGGTACTGGCCGTCGACGACAAGCGCGTGCATCTGTTTCACCATCTGCGGCGCAGCAGCGACGGCGCGCTGGTGGCCACCGGCGAGCAGCTGTACCTGCATGTCTCAACCCAGGCAGGCAAGGCGACGCCCATGGCACCGGCGCTGCGCGCGCAACTCGATGGCTGGCGCACCGCGCACGCCGCGTTGCCGGCCCCGGTGCAGGCGCGCCGCCACGTTGGTATGCCGCGCGGCTAGGCAATCACATGCCCAAGGTCGTCGATCATGCACAGCGGCGCGAGGAGATCGCGCTGGTCGCCTGTCGCGTCGTGGCGCAGTACGGCTTCGAGCAGGCCACCATCGTGCGGATCGCGCGCGAAGCCGGTTACACCACCGGCATGGTGGCGCATTACTTCGATACCAAGCAGGACATCATCATTGCCGCATTACGGCTGATCCTGACACGCATCGAGGCTCGGCTGACCAAGCCAGCCGCAGAGGGCGCCTCGGATCTGCAGGCGGTACTGACCGAGACGCTGCCGATCGACGCGCAGCGTTATATCGAGTGCGCGTTCTGGACCGCCTTCTGGGGCCAGGTGTCGGCCGACAAGCGCCTGCGCCGCATCAACGCCTGGCTGCATCAGGAATACATGCGGCTGTTCAAACGTTGCATCGCCGAGGGCTGGCCTGAGTGGGCACACTGGTCGGCGACGGTTCGTGAACAGGTGCTGCGCTCGATCGTGACCTTCATCAACGGCATCACGGCCAGCGCAGTCGTCAACCAAAACGACTGGCCCGCGGAACGCCAGATCGAACAGCTCCGGCTGCAGCTGACGCTGCTGCGTGCCTGGGCGAAGAAGACGGGGAGGTAGGCCATGGATTTTTCTTTGAGCGAAGAGCAGCAGATGATCATCGCGACTACGCGCGAATTCGTGCAGCAGGAGCTCTATCCGCACGAGCAGACCGTCGAACGCACCGGGGTGTTGCCCGAGGAACTGCTGCATACCCTCAAGGCGAAGGCGATCGCCGCAGGATTGTATGCGGCGAATATGCCGGCCGATGTCGGCGGAGCCGGACTCGATACCGTCTCCTGGGTCATGTACGAGAAGGAGCTGGGTCACACCAGCTACATCCTGCACTACAGCTGCGTCGGCCGGCCTTCGAACATCCTGCTGGCCTGCGAGGGCGAGCAGCGCGAGCGCTATCTGCTGCCCACCGTACGGGGCGAGCGGGTCGAGTGCCTGGCCATGAGCGAGCCGCAGGCGGGTTCGGATCTGCGCAGCATGAAGACCACGGCCGTGGAACGAGGCGGGGACTTCATCATCAATGGCACCAAGCACTTCATCAGCCACGTCGATCACGCGGACTACGTGATCCTGTTCGCCGCCACGGGCGAGGAGCAGACCGCTCGGGGCAAGCGCCGGCTCATGACCTCATTCCTGGTCGATAAGGGCACACCGGGCTTCGAAGTGCTGCCCGGCTACAGCAATGTCTCACATCGTGGCTACACCAACAGCATCCTGCATTTCAACGATTGCCGAGTGCCGCGGTCGGCGGTGCTGGGTCAGGTGAACCAGGGATTCGAGGTTGCCAACACCTGGCTCGGCTCGACGCGATTGCAGGTCGCGGCTACCTGCCTGGGGCGCGCCGAGCGGGCGCTGGAGCTTGCCAAACAATGGGCCGTCGATCGCGTGCAGTTCGGGCAACAGATCGGCAAGTTCCAGGGTGTGGCCTTCAAGCTGGCGGATATGGCGGTCGAGCTCCGCGCGGCTGAACTGCTGACACTGGAAGCGGCCTGGAAGCTCGATCAGAAAACCGCCACCGACACCGACATGGCCATGGCGAAGCTCAAATCCACCGAAATGCTCGCCATGGTGGCGGATGAGGCGCTGCAGATTCATGGCGGTATGGGTCTGATGACCGAACTGCCGCTCGAGCGCATCTGGCGCGATGCCCGCATCGAGCGCATCTGGGACGGCACCAGTGAAGTGCAGCGTCACATCATCTCGCGCGCGATGCTGCGGCCATTGGGCGGTTGAGCCTGGCACGTCCACCTGATACAACTCGGCGCCCGTGCTGAATACGTATCCCATTGCCGCCGACAGGCAGCCGGCGTCCAGCGCTCGCGGCGTCTGGATCGATCTGCTCGATCCAACGCCCGAAGAGACCGCGCGCGTCGCCGCGGATTACCAGGTCCAGGTCCCCTCCCGCGATTCGTTGCAGGAAATCGAGACCTCCAGCCGGACCCGGTCGGAGGGCGAGGTGCTCTATATGAGCATGCCACTGGCGATCCAGGACAACACTCGAGGGCTGGCGCCGGTGCCGCTGGGATTCATACTCTCGCCGCAGCGATTGATCACGATCCGTTACTCGGAAGTGCACGCGTTTTCGAATGTCATAGCCCGCCTCGGTAGCAACTCGGACATCACGAGCACGGGAGTCTTCGCCGCGCTGATCGATGGCATGGTCGATTACGACGCCGATGTGCTCGAAAAGCTCAGCGCCGACCTGGCGGCCGTGTCGGCCAGGGCTTTCGGTCAGCCGGGCGTTACGCCGCAACGCGGCAAACGCTATTCACACGCCTTGCGCGAATGCGTCAATGCCATCGGCACCGCGGGTGAACGCCTGTCGCGGATCCGGGAAACCCTGCTGGGCCTGCAGCGAATCATGGGCTTCGTGTATGAGATGACCAAGGACGGCCAGCAACTGCCGCCGGAGCTGCGCACCCGGCTCAAGACGGCGCGACAGGATGTGGTCTCGCTGGTCGAATTCCAATCGCACCTGTCCGGCAAGACGCAATTCCTGCTGGATGCCGTGCTCGGCTTCATCAATACCGATCAGAACGAGATCTTCAAGGTGCTGACGATCGTCTCCGTGGTGGGCATACCGCCCACGCTGATCGCGAGCATGTACGGCATGAACTTTCACGACATGCCCGAACTCAGCTGGCGCTGGGGCTATCCCTATGGACTGGCGCTGATCGGCTTAAGCATCCTGATTCCCGTCATCTGGTTCAAACGACGCGGCTGGTGGTGATGTCGCGTGTAGGGGCAGCGCAGCATCAATATTTCATGGACACCCGGCAAGGCCCAAGCGTTTAATCAACCCATGCGGCGCGTCTGCGCCGCGGGGCATTCATAACTAATAAGCAGGGAATCATCATGAAGAATCAGTGGCTATGGTGCGCGTTCGCCGCGTTGGCACTTGGCATCTCCGGCGGCTCACAGGCTCAACAGATGGGTGGCGACACCGAGAAGGCCGTCGCGGCGCTGGAAAATCAGTGGCTGCAGTCGCAGAAGACCAATAATCCCGACCTGGTAGCGCCGCTGCTGGCCGATAAGTTCGTAAGCACCGGAAGCGACGGTAAGGTCGAGAACAAGTCCGAGTCGCTGGCAGAGGCAAAGGCTCGCAAGTACACCAGTGCCGACTACGAAAACGTCAAGGTGACGGTGTTTGGCGATACGGCCATCGCGATCGGCGGATTCAAGGGCGAGGGCACCGAAGCGTCGGGCAAGCCTTTCAAGGAACATGAGCGCTGGACCGACACCTGGGTCAAGATGCCCGACGGCAAGTGGCAGTGCGTGGCCACACAAGGCTCTGCGATCAAGTAGGCATCAGGCGGCTGGGGCGATGGGCCGTGTCGCGGCCCGTCGCCCGCCGGTTCATTTCCCCTGCCACTGCGGTTTGCGCTTCTCGGTGAACGCGCGCGCGCCTTCCTTCAGATCATCGGAACGCAGCACGGCCTGAACGCGGCTGAGGCTGTCGTGCAGTTCGAAGGCCTCGTGTTCGCCCACCATTTCGCTGTGGCGTAGCAGCTGTTTGATGGCGGGAAACAACAGCGGGGGACCCTCGACCAGCTGCGCGGCAATCTGGCGTGCCTTGGCGAGCGCCGAACCGCGCGGCACGACGTGGTTGGCGAGGCCCCAGTGCTTGGCTTCGGCCGCATCCATCCACCGGCCCGTCATCAGGAATTCGACCGCGATGTGATACGGAACCCGCCGGCGCAGCTTGATGGTGCCGGCATCGGCGAGCACGCCGACGTTGATTTCGGGCAAGCCGAATTGGGCGTGCTCTTCCATGACGATGATGTCGGTTCCGAGCACGATCTCGAAGCCACCGCCGCAGGCGATGCCGTTGACGGCCGCGATGATGGGTTTGTCGAGATTACGAGGGTAGTTCAGGCCGCCGAAGCCGCCGGGACCCCAGTCCTCATCGGATCGCTCGCCGGCACTGGCGGCTTTGAGATCCCAGCCGGCGCAGAAGAAGCGATCGCCCGCGCCCGTGACGATGGCCACGCGCAAAGCCGGGTCATCGCGAAACTGGCCGAAGACCTCGTTCAGTCGACGGCTGGTCGCCAGGTTGATGGCGTTTGCCTTGGGCCGATCGAGCATTACCTCGAGAATGGCGCCGTTGGTTGTTAACCGCACTCCATCTGACATGTCACTGCTCCTTGGCCAGCCGGATCAAGGCGTCCACGGCGACTGCGCCGCGGCCCGCCGGCCGTACGATAACGGGGTTGAGATCGAGTTCCACCAGCCGATCAATATGGGCTTCGGCGTAACGCGTGCAGGCCAGTGCGGTCTCGATCAAGGCATCAATGTCGCCGGCCGGCCGGCCGCGAAAACCCGCCAGCAGCTTCGCCACCGTCAGTCGACCGATGGCGTCGCGGATCGCGTCGGCCGTAAACGGCGGCAGCAGCGCCACCGTGTCACGCAATAGCTCGGTGAGCGTGCCGCCGGCGCCGAGCACCAGCATCTGGCCGAATTGTGCATCGACGGTCATGCCGATCAGGACCTCAGCCACGCCGTCGTCCACCATCTGCTCGATGAGCAGAGTATCGGACAACACGGCCAGTCGTTGCGCCGCCTGGCGCGCCTGATCGGGCCCACGGACATTCAGAACGACGCCGCCGAGGTCGGATTTGTGCTGCAGGCTTTTGCCCGCAGCCTTGATGACGACCGGATAGCCAATCGCATCGGCGGCCGCGGCCGCCTGCGCCGGCGCGCAGACGGCTGAGCGCGGAATGCCGACGCCAAAGGCCGCCACCGCGCTCTTGGCTTCGTACTCGGCCAGCATGACCGTGTCCGCAGCAGCGCGCGCGGGGCGCAGCAGGCGCACCTGCGTATCGCCGCTCCACCTCAAGCCCACCGCCGCGGCCAGATCCAATGCCTCCAGCGCTTCGCGCTGACCCTGCAACGGCACCACGCCGCCTGCCAGGCAACGCTCACGGATCGGTCGTGACATGGATTCGGGTAGCGATGAGATGACGACGCGCCGCGTAGGGGTCGTCGGACTTGCCGCGACGAACTCCTCGATGGCAGCGATGTAGCTCGACGGGTCCGCCTGGTCGGCGGGCGGTGAGTCGACCATCAGGCCGATGGCATCGAAGCCTGCCTGCTGCGAGGCGGCGAACACCGAGCGCAGGCCGGGCCGGTCGAACCAGAGGTGGGTGTGAAAATCGAATGGATTGGCGATGTAGACGCGCTCGCCCAGGATCTCGCGCAACCGGGCGGTGTGCTCGGCCGGAATTGGCGGGAACTCCAGTGCGAGATGACGCGACACGTCCGCTGTCATGGCCATGTCGCCGCCGGATGCGCCCATGATCAGGACGCGGCGTCCGCGCAGCGGCCCGCCCGCGTGCAGCACCTTGAGCGTCTCACAGAGCGTCGCCAGGGTTTCACAGCGTGCGATGCCGGACTGGCGGCAAAAGGCGTCGAAGGCGACATCGGCGCCGGCCAGCGCCCCCGTGTGGCTGCGCGCCGTGCGGGCGGCCGCCTCGGTGCGACCGGCCTTCACCAGCGCAATAGGTTTGCCCGCGGCGCGGGCGCGTGCCGCGGCGCGCGCGAAACGCTCCATGTCCTGGATGCCCTCGACATACAGGCCGAAGGCTGTGACGCGCGGATCATCGGACAACAGCTCGATGAGATCCTCCACGGCGAGCCGCAGCTGATTGCCGACCGTGATCACGTAACCGATCGGGACCGAGCGGTCGTTGAACAGCAGGTTCAGCGCGATAGTTCCGCTCTGGCAGATGAGCGCCACGCCGCGTTCGCGCCGTTCACCGACCAGCTGGTCCGGCCACAGCGCGGCGCCGGAAAAGAAATTGATGAAGCCGTAGCAATTGGGGCCGAAGAAGGGCAGCTCCCGCGCGCTTTCCGTCAGTTGCGCCGTCAGGGCGTGTCCCTGCGCGGTGGCGGTCTCGGCGAAACCCGCTGCAAAGCAGACAAAGCCGCCGGCGCCGCGCCGCGCCAGCGCGGCCGCGATCTTCGGCACCTCGGTATTGGGCGCCGCCAGGAAGGCCGCGTCCGGGGCGCCCGGTAGTTCCTCGACGGAGCGGAAATAGCGCTGCTCGGGCGTCGATGCGCGCGTGGGGTGAACGTGCCAGAGCTCACCGTCATAGCCGATGGCCCGACTGGCGGCCGCGACCGCGTCGGCCCAGATGCCGCCGAACAGCGCGATGCTGCGGGGCGCGAGCAGACGCTGGATGGATTCGGGCGCCATGTGAACCGGACTCAGCGCTGCGGCAGCTGCATGCGCCGCGAGCCATGGCTCGGCGGCGGCAGATCCGCGCAGGCGCGCTGCAATTCTTCGATGGCGGCAACGATGGCGGGCGCAAACGGCTCGCTGGCCACGCTCTCTGCCTGCTGGCGCACCTGCATCAGCATGACCTCGGCCACGGCGGCGGCTTCCGTCGCGAGGTCGCAGCGCAGATCGAAGGCGGCGTGAATGCGCTTGCGATCCGCGCCGAGAATGCGCACATCGCTCGCCACGGTGGCGGTGGACTTCACCTCCCGCAGGTAGTGGATGTGCATCTCGAGAGTGTAGAGCGTGCAGCCGGTGCGGGCGCGATAGGCATCATCGAGGCCGATACGGTCCATGAGCGCATCGATCGCGTAACTGACGATGAGACCGTAGTAGGCGTCGCGCAGATGGCCGTTGTAGTCAATCCACGCCGGCTCGATGCCGGTGCGATAAATCGGTACCCCCGCCACGGCTGGCTCGCTAACCCAGGCGCAGCCGCTCGCGGGCTTGGGCAGCCGAGATCACCCGCGCCCCCATGGCTTCAATGATCACGCGCGCCTTCTCCACCAGCTGTGCATTGCTGGCATAAACGCCGCGGCTCAGGTACAGGTTGTCCTCCAGGCCGACGCGCACATTGCCGCCGTTCAGCACCGACTGCGCCACCCACGGCATCTGCATGCGGCTGATGGCGAAGGAACTCCAGACACTGTCGGCCGGCAATGAATTCACCATGGCCAGCAGGTGGCCGGTATCGGCGGGGACGCCATAGGGAATTCCCATGCACAGCTGGATCAGCGTGGGTGCCGGAATCAGTCCTTCCTTGACCATCTGTTTGACGAACCACAGATTGCCGGTATCGAACACCTCCAGCTCCGCCTTCACCTTCAGATCGCGCAGGATGCCGGCGCCCTTGCGCAGGTAATTGGGCGTGGAGATGTAGGCGCGATTGCCATCACCGAAGTTGAGACTGCCGCAGTCGAGCGTGGCGATGTCGGGGCGGTAGAGCCCCTCCTGGCACAGGTCGATGATGTGCCGCATCCGGTCTTCCTGGCTGACGAAGTCGGTGCCGGGGGCCGGCGTATCCTTCATGCCGTTGTCGCCGACGCAGATATAGCCGCCCATGCCACAGGTCAGATTGACCAGCACATCGGTCTTGCTGTCGCGGATGCGCTTGACGACCTCACGGTAGTAGCGCGTCTCCATGCTGAAGGCACCGGTTTCCGGCTCGCGCACGTGAATGTGTACGATGGCGGCGCCGGCCTGCGCCGCGGAGATGGCAGCATTGGCGATCTGCTCGGGCGTCACGGCGCAATGCGGACTCTTCGTGACCTTGGTATCGTCACCGGTCACGGCACAGGTAATCATGACGTCGGAATTCATTACAGCCCTCCTACTGCGCGGCGCATCGCTTGTCGTTTAATATTATAGCGTCGATAATATATTACTACAGCCGCCTGGAAGGCTCCAGCGTGCCAACGCACAACACAGTATTCCGCCGCACGACACCCCCAGCGTGGAGCCTCCTGGCGCTGGCTCTGCCGCTGTTTTTGGGCGCCTGCAGCAAAGCCGGGGGTACGCCGGCCGCCGAGCCGAAGGTGCTCTATATCTACAACTGGGCCGACTACATCGGCCGGGATACGATCGCCGACTTCGAGCGCGCCACCGGCATCAAGGTGGTTTATGACACCTACGACGCCGATGAAACGCTGGAGGCGAAGATGATGGCGGGCGATTCCGGCTACGACATCGTCAGCACGTCCACCAGCTATTTCAGCCGCCAGATCAAGGCCGGTGTCTACGCGCCGCTCGACCGCTCACAACTGCCTAACTGGGGCAACCTCGATCCGCATTTCCTGGCGGTCGAGACCGAGGCCGATCCGGGCAACGCCCATGCGATGCCCTACCTGCATGCCATCAACGGCTTCGCCTATAACATCGACATGATCCGCGAGCGCATGCCCAATGCGCCGGTGGACAGCCTCGACATGCTGTTCAAACCTGAAGTGGTGTCCCACTTTGCCGATTGCGGCGTGACGCTGCTGGATTCGGCCGAGGATGTGTTGCAGCTGGCGATGAACTATCTGCACCTGGATCCGAATTCCACCCGGCCGGAGGACTACAAGGCGGCCGAGCGGCTGGTGCTGTCGGTACGTCCCTATATCCGCAACTTCGACTCCTCCGAGTACATGAATGGGCTGGCTAACCGCGAGATCTGCATGGCCATGTCCTGGTCGGCCGACTACGCGGCTTCACGTGCACGGGCCGCGGCAGCGGGTATCAAGGTGAATCTTGCCTTTACAGTGCCCAAAGAAGGCGCCAATGAATCCTTCGACGCGCTGCTGATCCCCGCCGGGGCGCCGCATCCGCACGCTGCCCACCAGTTCCTGAATTTCATCCTGGAGCCGAAAGTGATCGCGGCGATCACCAATGAAATTCATTACGGCAACGACAACCGCGCCGCCAACCCCTATGTGGATCCGGTCATTCTGAACGACCCCACGCTATATCCCACCGCCGAGATCGAGCGCCGGCTCTATCACACCGCCGAGGTCAGTCCCGCCACCGAGCGCATCCGTACGCGAACCTGGACGCGCATCAAGACGGCGCATTAACGCTCGGCGGCCTGCAACTCCAGCGCGCGGCGCCGCTCACTGCGGCGCATGATCACTCCGGCGACGATGATGCAGACGCCGACCGCGCAGATGATCAGGCTGGCCAGCGCGTTGACGTCGGGACTCACGCCCAGCTTTACCTTGGAGTAGATGACCATGGGCAGCGTCCCGGCGCCGGGCCCCGAGACAAAGCTGGAAATCACCAGGTCGTCGAGCGACAGGGTGAAGCTCAGGAGCCAGCTCGAGAGCAACGCCGGCGCGATGATCGGCAGCGTGACGTCGATGAAGGCGCGAGCGGGGCTGGCGCCCAGGTCCATGGCCGCTTCCTCGAGCGAGCGGTCGGCGCTCTGCAGACGCGACTGCACGGTTACCGTGACGTAGGCCATGCAGAAGGCCACGTGCGCGATCACGATGGTCGTGAAGCCGCGGTGCGGCCACGACAGCAATTGCAGCATCGACACGAACAGCAGCAGCTGCGTGATGCCGGTGATGATTTCGGGCATCACCAGCGGCGCGCTCACCATGCCCGTCAACAGCAGGTGACCGCGGAATCGGGGAAAGCGCAGCAACGCAATCGAAGCGAGCGTGCCCATGATCACCGCGCCCGTAGAGGCGACGAAACCGACCTCCACCGACAGCAGTGCTGCCTCGAGTACCTGGCGGTTGTGCAGCAGCTGTCCATACCAGGTGGTCGAGAATCCGCCCCAGACATTGACCAGCGAGGAGGCGTTGAACGAAAACACGATCAGCACCAGGATCGGCAGGTAGAGGATCGCGATGCCGAAGAACAGCACGCCGAACAGCAACGGAGATTTGTTGTTTTCCACGGCGCTCAGGCCTCGAGCTGGCGCGCGTTGTAGTGCTGGTAGATGGCCATCGGACCCACCAGCAGCACCAGGAAGGCAATCGCGACGGCGGAGGCCACCGGCCAGTCGTGGTTGCCGAAGAATTCATCCCAGAGAACCCTCCCGATCATGAGCGTGTCGGGGCCGCCGAGCAGCGAGGGGATCACGAACTCGCCTACTGCCGGAATGAATACCAGCATCGATCCGGCGATGACCCCCGGCATGGACAGCGGCAGCGTGACCTCGGTGAACACCCGCCAGGGCGGACTGCCAAGATCCGCCGCCGCTTCACGCAGGGTGTGATCGAGCTTCTCCAGGGTTGCGAACAGCGGCAGCACCATGAAGGGCAGATAGGAATAGATGATGCCCAGGTAGACCGCGAGGCTGGTGTGCATGATATGGATCGGATGCTGGATCAGCCCGAAGTGCAGCAGCACGGTATTGAGCAGGCCGTTGTCGCGAATAATGCCCTCGAGCGCATAGACGCGCAGCAGAAAGGAGGTCCAGAAGGGCAGGATGATCACGAACAGCAGCGTGCTCTGCACTGTCTTGGAGGTGCGGGAGATGGCGTAGGCCATGGGATACCCGAGGGCCAGACAGATCAGCGTCGAGAAGAAGGCGGTTCGCAGGGAGTAGAGATAGGCGATGCCATAGACCTCATCCGTGAACAGATACTTGTAGTTGGCAAAGCTCAAGGAAAGGCGCAGGTGATGATCCGGCGTAAAGGCCAGGATTTCGGTGAACGGCGGCACGCGCGCGGCGGTTTCGGCGAAGCTGATCTTGAGCGCCACGGCGAAGGGAATCAGGAAGAACACCGCCAGGAATAGCAGCGGCGGCAGAATGATCAGCCAGCGCCCGGGGCGCGAGATCCTTTTCATGCGATGTGAGTCAGGAGAGAGTTCTTTTACTTCTCACTCGTCGTATTCTGCGCATAACCTCACCGGGCTGTACAGGCAGGACCGGAACGTGCCCAGCGAAGGAGCTTCGAAGCCGCATCTGGAACCGGTGCCCGAACGGGCATCCCGGGTGCGGCAGCGTCAGCGCCTGATCGAGGCCTGCATATCGGCGCTGCACATCTACGGGCCTTCCCGCACCACCGTCGAACGCGTGGTCGCCTTGGCGGACCTCTCCCCCGGCATCGTGCGCTTCTACTTCGAGTCCAAGGCCGCCATGCTGGTGGCGTCGCTGGAGTTCCTGGCTGCCGACTTCGAGCAGCGCGTGCAGCTGCCGGTCACCCGCCTCAAGCACACCCCGGTGCGCGCGCTCGAGCTGCTGGTGGAGCTGTATCTGGATGAGGATATCGCCAGTCCACGCAAGGTGTCGGTCTGGTATTGCTTCTGGGGCGAGGCCAGCTCGCGCCAGGAGTACCTGGATATCTGCGGCCGCAAGGATGAGGATTTCGAGATCCTGGTGCGCGAGCTCATGCAGCGCATGATCGAGGAGTCCGGGGAGCGCCACCTGGATGCGGACGGGGTGGCACTCGGTCTCATGGGCGTGTTGGAAATCATGTGGCAGAACATCGCCTTTCAGAACGAATCCGATCTTGACCGGCGCGCCCAGAAGCAGCGCGCCCTCAACTATCTGCGATCGATTTTTCCGCGCCAGTTTGCGCATGCCGGCGGCGCGGTAGAGGTCACCCGCACGCGCGGCGCCCCGACTTTCGAGGCATCCGCGCTGCTGACCCGGCTGCCGGCGTGGGCCTATGCGGACACGGCTCTGTTCGCCGCGGAGCGTGAGCAACTGTTTCGTCCCGCCTGGCAACTCGCGGCCCACACTCAGCAACTGGCGCACCCGGGCGACTACGTTGCAATCGACCTGGCCAGCGAGCGGGCCCTGGTTCTGCGCGATGAGACCGGAGTGATTCGCGCCTTCCACAACACCTGCCGCCGGCGACCGCACGCGCTGCTCACGCAGGGCACCGGCACGCTCGAGGGCGGCATCGAATGCGCTGCGCACGGTCTGCAGTATGGCTTCGACGGCAGGCGCCGCCGCGGCGAAACGCCGGGCGATCTGGCGGCGCTGGATGTCGAGCAGCGCGGCGAGCTGATCTTCGTCCGGCGCGATGAGGGCCGCGAGCCGGCGGTGGAGCCGCTGGCTGCATGGGCCGGACTTGCCGCCTTTGCCGCCCTGGCGCCGCAGGGTGTGCACGAAGCCGAAGTGGCGGCAGACTGGAAACTGGTGGTGGAACAGTGGCTGGAATCGGCGCTGGCCGAACGTCCCGTGGATTACCTCGCGACGCTGGTTTCCGCGCCGCACATCGAGATCGGCGCTGCCACCGGCACGGTGGCCTGGGAGGCAGAGCTGAATCGCGATGCTGCCGGCGTGACGGCCGGTGGATACACGCGCCTGGCGCAGTCGGGGAGCAGTGCGCTGTGGCGGAGGCTGTTCATTGCGCCCAACGAACTGATCGAGATTCGCCCCGATGGTGCGCTGGTGCTGCAGGTCATACCCGAGGCGCCGGGCCGCTGCCGGATCCGGCGCTTCGAATTCGGCATCGCGTCCCCGACGCGCGAACAGCGCTGCCTTCACTACCTGGGACGGCGCCTGGTGCGTCGCTGGTTACAGCAGGATTTCACCCTGGCTCAATCGATCCAGGCCGGCCTCGAAGGCTCCAGCTTCGAGGCCACCGAGGCAGGTCCGGTGCCGCAGGCCCTGCGCGCGTTTCGCAGCTCCATCTTCGGCCTGCTGTCGGGCATCCACACGCCGCCGAGCGAAGCCCCGCTGGGTTAGGCGAAGTGGCTCGGCGCGCGCGACTGGCGCGCCTCGGGAATACGCTCGCGCACCAGTTCCTGGAAGGCCCACATGCAGCTTTCCAGCCGCGACAGCGGACCGGGCTCGTAGCTGCTCGACGCCAATCCGCGCTGCACGCGCCGGCACAGGAAGTCGTCTTCACGCTGGATATCCCGGTTGATGCGCGCGTTCAGGTAGCGAACGATGCGCATTTCGCGACGCTCGTCCGGCAGTCCGAAGGTGCCACCGCGAATGATGCAGCGCCCGGGTCCATTCGGCGTCACCTGGAAGAAATCCATCTGGTCCGGAAACACGTCGATGCCGAGGTTGGGCAGCATGCTGTAGAAGCTCCAGCGGCGCCGCAGCGGTTCGGGCAGGTGCGTGGCAACGGGAGCAACCATTTTCTGATACATGCGTTCGCTCCACCTCGAGGAAGGCTGCTCGCGCATGTGACTGGCGCCGCGGGCGACGCCGCTGCCGAGGCTTTTGGAGTCGTCGTAATCGGGCGTGAACATGCGCGCGAGCCCGGGATGCCCGATCGGCACGTGATAGGACTCGAGGTAGTTGTCCATCGCGACCTTCCAGTCGACCGGCCATTCCTCCCGGTAAAACGGCGCCAGGGGTACCATTTCCTCGAAGCGGTAGGGCGCAAAATCCTCGAGGAATTCACCCCATATGGACTTCAGCGGTGGCGGATCGCCGGCCAGCGCCACGAATACGAACCCAAAGAGGATTTCCGTGCGCACCGGGCGCAATCCGAATTGCGCGCGATCGAGCGGCGGAAAGGTCTCGCGCATGGTCATGCCCTGCAGCTCGCCGCTGAGCTTGTACGACCAGCCGTGGTAGGGGCAGGTGATCGCGCCCGGGCAGTGGCCGGCGCCATCCAGCAGGCGCGCGGCACGATGACGGCAGACATTGTGGAACGCCTGGATCTGGCGCTTCGAGTTGCGCACGGCAACCACGCTCTCGGGACCCAAGTCGAAGGTCATGAAGTCGCCCGGATTGGGGATCGTGTTCACGTGTCCCACGATCTGCCAGCTCGGCTTGAGGATGCGTTCGATCTCGAGACGCTGCATCTCGGGATGGTTATAGGTCCAGGCCGGCAGGGCCCGGGCGATGGGGGTCACGGTGGCATCGGTGGCGGTCAAGGCGGGGGAATTCATCGGTGCGCCTCCACTATATGGTCGTATAATCTACGCCCTCCAGGGTACCGCCGGCAAGTCGCAGCTGGGACGTGTGGGTCACAATGCGCGGTTATTTACGCGATTTCTCGCATATCGCACCGCAGCATGGTTCCCTATATGATCATATAGACATCAGGGTTGTGGCGGTGGTACCGTGCCTGCCGGCGACCCGATCGGGACGCCAGCCTTTTATTGGGAGAGCCGCCATGACGAGAAAACTCACCAAGAGCCATGAGCAGTTCCAGCGCGCCATCAAGCGGCTTCCGCTCGGCGTGGCGTCCAACTTCCGCTACTGGGGCGAGGATCGCACCATCTACGTGAAGTCCGGTCGCGGTGCGCGCATCACGGATCTCGATGACAACGTCTACATCGACTATCGCATGGGCTACGGCCCGGCCATTCTCGGCTACGCCGATCCGCGGGTCGATGAGGCGGCGCGTGCCGGCATGGAAGTGGGCGGAGTGTTCGCGCTCTCCACAGAACGCGAACTGGCCGTGGCGGACCGCATCTCGCGCATGGTGCCCGCGGCGGAACTGGTTCGCTTTTCCAATTCCGGCACCGAAGCGGTGATGGCGGCACTGCGCGTGGCGCGCGCCTACACCGGCAAGGACGACTACGTCATCCTCGAAGGCAGCTATCACGGGCTGTTCGATGCGGCGATGTGGTACACGCCGATGGACAAATGGTCACAGGTCGGCGATCCGCAGGTAGTGCCTTACAGCGAGGGCATTCCGCTCAGTTCGCGCACCTTCGCGCATTTCGTCCAGGCCAACGATGCAAACCAGCTCGAAGATGTGCTCAAGCGGCACGCCGACCGCATCGCCTGCCTGCTGATCGAGCCCATCATGGGCAATTGCCTCGGGATTGCCGCCGAGCCCGAATACGTGCGCGCGGCGCGCGCGCTGTGCGATCGCTACGGCGTGGTGCTGATCATCGATGAGGTCAAGACCGGCTTTCGCGTGGCGCGCGGCGGCGTGCAGGAACTTTACGGCGTCAAGGCGGACCTGTGCACCTTTGCCAAGGCAGTGGCCAACGGCTACCCGATCTCGGTGCTGGCCGGTCGCGAGGACATCATGCGCAAGATCGGCAAGGGCGTGGCACACGGCGGCACCTACACGGCGCACTCGGTGTCGTTGGCGGCGGCCGAGAAGACGCTCGATATCCTCGAGCACACCGATGCGCTGGATCGCATCGCGCAGTACGGCACCAAGTTGCGGCAGGGTATGCGGACGATTCTGAGCGCGCGCGGCATTCCGCACAGCTTCGTCGGCCATCCGTCGATGAGCGGGCTGTACTTTGCGCATGACCCGCCGCGCACCTACCGCGATTGGAAGAGCAGCGACTACGCGTTCTACGATGCCACTGCGCGCGTGCTGCATGACGAGGGCGTGCTGTGCGAGCCCGATTCGCGCGAGCCGTGGTTCGTGAGCGCGGCGCACGACGATTCCTGTCTCAAGGACACGCTCACCGGATTCGAAATCGCCATCGATGCGACGCTGCAGAATCCCGACGTGGTCTCGCGCAAGATGCCGGCCTGACGCGGCCGCCCGTTCGAGCCATCGACGTGACGACAGGGGCGAAGCGCCACGATGCGATCATCGTCGGCGCCGGTCATAACGGCCTGGTGGCGGCCTGCTACCTGCAGCGCGCCGGACTCGATGTGCTGGTGGTCGAGCGCATGCCCTGGGTCGGCGGTGCCGCGGTAAGCCGCCAGCTCTACCAGGACTTCACCTACTCGAACTGTTCCTACGTCTGCAGCCTGCTGCGGCCCGAGATCATGCGCGAGCTGGAGCTGCCGCGCTTCGGCCTGCAGATCATTCCCTATGACGGCGGCTGCACCATGATGCGCGATGGCGGCCACCTCTCGATGTACGACAATCACGATGCGCTGCGCCGTGAGATCTCGCGCCACTCCAGGCGCGATGCCGAGGCCTACGACCGTTACGTGCGCGACGTGCTGCGGCAGTGCCGCTTCATCCGGCCGCTGCTGCTGCGCACGCCGCCGGATCCGACCTCCTTCAAACCGCGTGATATTCGCGAGCTCATTCACCTCGGCGGCCTTTTCCATGGGCTCGGCGAGGCGCGTATGTACGACACGCTGCGCTTCTGGACCATGAGCTGTGCGGATTTTCTGGACGAGTATTTCGAGAGCGAGATCGTCAAGGCGCACATGGCCGGCAGCTCGATCATCGGCACGGCGCTGGGTCCGCGCTCGCCGGGCACGGCCTACGTGCTGTTGCATCACTATATGGGTGGTATCGACGGCACGGTGGGGTCGTGGGGTTTCGCGCGCGGCGGCATGGGCGCGGTATCGCGCGCTCTGGCCGACTCGTTCCGCGCCAGCGGCGGCACCATCCGCACGGACTCTCCGGTCGACCGTATCCTGGTCGAACGCGGCCGCGCGGTGGGCGTGGTGCTCGAGGGCGGCGATGAGCTGCGCGCCAAGATCGTGGTATCGAACCTCGATGTGAAGCGCACCTTTCTCGAGAGCATGGACGCCAAGGACCTGCCGGATGAATTCGTCCAGCAGGTGCGGCGCTTCAAGATCCGCGGCTCATCCGGCAAGCTCAATATCGCACTCGATGGGCTGCCGAGCTTTCCGGCGATTCCGGCCGGTTCGCCCAGCCTGCGCGGCGACCTGCACGTCACCGACACCGTCGAGATGATGGAACGCGCCTACGATGACTGGAAAGAAGGCCGCTGGTCGCGCGCGCCCTACATCGACATGCTGATCCCCTCTCAGATCGATCCCACCATGGCGCCCGACGGCAAGCACTACATGTCGGTGTTCGTGCAGTACTGCCCTTACAAGCTCGCCGAGGGAGAGTGGAACGCCGAACGCCGCGACGCTTTCGGCCGCACCGTCATCGACACGATTGCGCAACACAGTCCGGACTTCAAATCGCTGATCCTGCATGCCGAGGTACGCACGCCCTGGGATATCGAGCGCGAAGTGGGACTGACCGAGGGCAATATTTTCCAGGGCGAGCTGACCTTCGATCAGCTGCTGTTCAACCGGCCGGTGCCGGGCTACGCGCAATATCGCGCGCCGGTGCGCGGCATGTACATGTGCGGCTCGAGCACGCATCCGGGCGGCGGCGTCATGGGGGCACCGGGCGCCAACGCCGCCCGCACCATTCTCGAGGATCTGGGGAAAGCGCAGTGAGCGCAGCAGCCGATTTCGACTGCATCGTGATCGGCGCGGGCCACAACGGCCTGGTGTGCGCCTCGTACCTGGCGCGCAGCGGCCGCTCGGTGCTGGTGCTCGAGGCAGCCTCCGAGGTCGGCGGCGCGGCGATCACGCGCGAGTTCGCGCCGGGGTTTCGCGTGTCTGCCGGCGCCCACCTGTTGCAGCTGATGCCGCGCTCGATGATCGAGGAGCTCTCACTCAAGTCGCACGGCCTGGTGTTCGCCGGCGAGGATCTGCAGACGACTGCCCTGTCCAGCGATGGCGCGCCGCTGACCCTCGATGCCGGTGGCATTGGCGGCCTGCCAGCCGCGGAGCAGAATGCGTACACCGATCTGATGGCGCAACTCCAGCGCTTCGGGTGCGCGCTCGCCCCGGTGCTGAATGCCGCGCCGCCGCGCCTGGGCACGAACTCCAATGCCGACCGGCTTTCGTTGTTGAAGCTCGGCTGGCAGATCCGCCGACTGGGCCGACGCGATATGCGCGAGCTGCTGCGCATCGGCGGCATGTGCGTTTACGATCTGCTGCAGGAAAATCTGTCGACGCCGCTGCTGCAGGGTGCGCTGGGATTTGATGCGGTGCTGGGTACGAACTTCGGGCCGCGCGCGCCGGGCTCGGTGTTCACGCTGCTCTGTCGCATGGCCGCCGCCGCCAATGCCGACCGGATGGCGCCGGCGCTGCCGCGGGGCGGACTTGGGGCGCTGTCGGAGGCGCTGGCGGCTTCGGCCCGCAGCGCCGGTGTCACGATCCGCACCGCCGCAACCGTACAGCGCATCCGCGTCGAGCGCGACCGCGCGGTCGGCGTCACGCTGGCGTCGGGAGAGTCGATCAGCGCTGGGCTCGTGGTCTCGAATGCGGACCCGAAGACCACCTTCCTCGGACTGCTCGGCAGCGAACACCTGGACACCGGCTTCGTGCGGCGCGTGGCGCATCTGCGCTGCCGTGGACTGAGCGCGAAATTGCATCTCGCGCTCGACCGGCTGCCGCCCTTCAGAGGGCTCGATGGCGCAAGCTTGGGCGGACGATTGCTGGTGGCTCCCTCGCTCGACTACATCGAGCGAGCCTACAACCACAGCAAGTACAGCGAATATTCAGCCGCGCCAAGCATTGAGATTACGCTGCCCACCGTGCGGGACCCGCAGCTCGCACCCGCCGGCGCACACGTGCTGTCGGCGGTGGTGCAGTACGTGCCGTACGCAGTGACGGGCGGGTGGGAATCGGGGCGCACGCGTCTCGTGGACAGCATCGTGGAACAGCTCGATGCCTACGCGCCGGGGCTGCGCCGTTCGGTGCTGGCCGCGGAGCTGCTGACGCCGCAGGATATCGAGCAGCAATTTCGCATCTTCGGTGGTCACTGGCACCATGGCGAACTCGCGCTCGACCAGTTCCTGATGGTGCGGCCGGTGCCCGGCGCCGCGCAGTATGCGACCCCGGTCGCGGGCCTTTATTTGTGTGGTGCGGGCTCGCACCCGGGCGGCGGCATCATGGGAACCGCCGGCCGCAACGCGGCGCGCGCCATCCTGGTGCGGGCGGCATAGGACACGCCATGAACGAAGCTCCGCTGTTTCGCGAACCGCTGCTGCGCACGCCGTTTCACGAACGCGCTCGCGCGCTGAGCCAGCTGGACAGTTTCATTCCCTGGAACGGCTACACGACGGTGGATGTCTTCAGCACCGTCGAACACGAATACTTTGCGATTCGCAACGCCTGCACGCTCTACGATCTCTCGCCCATGGCCAAGTACCGCATCACCGGCCCCGATGCACTGCGATTCATGAACCGCCTGGTCACACGCGATCTGGCCAAGCTCAAGCCCAATCGCGTGGCCTACGCGGTCTGGTGCGATGATGAGGGGCACCTGATCGATGATGGCACGGTGTTTCGCCTGGGGGAGTCGGAGTACCGGCTGTGCGCGCAGGAACGGCAGCTCGACTGGCTGCTCGATTCGGCGATCGGCTACGAGGTCGAAATCGCCGATGTGACCGAGGCGATTGCCGGACTGGCGCTACAGGGTCCCACCTCCTGCGCGGTGCTGAAGAAACTGGGTCTGGCGGGTGTGGAGCGGCTCAAGCCTTTCGATATAGGAACCTTTGTGCTCGAGGGCACCGAACTCACGCTGTCGCGCACCGGCTTCACCGGCGATCTGGGCTACGAAGTCTGGATGGATCCGCGCGACGCCGAAGGGGTCTGGGACCGCCTCATGGCGGCGGGACATAGCCGCGGCATCCGGCCGCTGGGCTCCCGCGCGCTCAATATCGCGCGCATCGAGGCCGGCTTCCTGCTGCCCAATGTCGAGTTTCTGTCGGCCGAACGCACCCTGCGGGTCGGTCGCGAGCGCTCGCCGTTCGAACTCGGCCTGGACTGGCTGGTCGACTTCGAGAAAGGGCACTTCACGGGCCGGCGTGCGCTGCTCGCCAAGCAGCGCGACGGAACGCGCCGTCGCCTGGTCGGTCTGGATATCGAGGGGAACAAGCCGGCGCACAATGCACTGGTTTATTCTGCACGCTCGGGCCGCAAGGAAATCGGCTCGGTGACTTCGGCGATCTGGTCGCCGACCTGCAAACGCAATCTGGCGTATGCGCTGCTGGACGCGCCGTACGTCGCTGTCGGAACGGAGGTCTGGGTGGAGATCTACCTGAATAGCGAACTCTCCTGGGAGCGGCGCATGCGCTCGGCGCGTGTGGTCGATAAGCCCTTCTTTGCCCCCGAGCGCCGCCGGGCCACTCCGCCCGCGGATTTTTGAGTCGTCCATGCTCGCCAGCCAGCAGAAATCCTGCGTCGATCGTCCCTGGCTTGACCCCAATGCCACGCCGCAGCTGGTGATCGAGAACCTCGGCAAGAACTACGGCGACTTTGCCGCGGTCGACAATGTCAGCCTCAAGATATTCAAAGGCGAGATCTTCGCGCTGGTCGGCTCGTCGGGATGCGGCAAGACCACGCTGCTGCGCATGCTCGCAGGTTTTGTAAACCAGAGCGCCGGCAATGTCCTGATCGATGGCGCCCCGATGAATGGGGTGCCGCCGCATCTGCGCCCCGTCAACATGATGTTCCAGTCCTACGCGCTGTTTCCGCACATGACCGTCGAACAGAATGTCGGCTACGGCCTGCGCCGCATGGACCTGGAACGCGCGGAGAAGCAGCAGCGGGTGCAGCAGGCGCTCGACATGGTGCAGCTGGGCGCTCACGGGAAGCGCAAACCCCATCAGCTCTCGGGCGGGCAACGCCAGCGCGTGGCGCTGGCGCGTGCCTTGATCCGGCGTCCCAAGGTGCTGCTGCTCGATGAGCCGCTGTCGGCGCTCGACAAGAAGCTGCGGGAGCGCACGCAGTTCGAACTCATGGATCTGCAGTACCAGGTGGGAACGACCTTCATCGTCGTGACGCACGATCAGGATGAGGCCATGGCGCTGGCTTCGCGAATTGCGGTCATGGATCGCGGGCGCGTGGTCCAGGTGGGTACACCCTCCGAGATCTACGAGTTCCCGCAGAGCCGTTTCGTCGCCGACTTCGTCGGCACCACCAACCTGTTCGAGGGCGATGTGGCGGAGTGCGCGCCGGGGATGATCACCGTCAACTGCCCGGAAACCGGTTGCGCACTCTGGGTGGACGATGTGGGCCGGTTCAGCACGGGGCAGCGGGTGTGGGTGGCGTTGCGTCCTGAAAAGATCCGCCTCACCAAGCAGCCCGTCACCGGTGCGCGCGTCAATCAGCTGCGGGGCACGGTCTGGGAACTTGGCTACCTGGGCAATCGCTCGACCTACCGCATCAAGACCGCTTCCGGAAAAATCGTGACGGTATTCGCACAGAACGAACGACGCACCTCGGAATGGTCGATCGATTGGAGCGATGAGGTCTACGTCAGCTGGGAAGCCGGCGCCGCCTTACTGTTGCATTCCTGATTTGCTGCATTGAACAGTGGTTCAATCGACCCAGGTCGGTGCGTCAAAATCGCGTTTGCTCCATTCCTGCGCAATCCTCTAATAAATAAAGAGTAATTCCGTATCGAGCGAGGCCACGATTCGGCGTGGAAACCGTTTGGTCGCCTCCAGGCAACGCTTGACAACTGCATTGCACGCTCGTTCAATCAGGGCTGTGCCGACACTGCCCAACGCGCCAGCGCCCCTTCGACGACCCGAACCGCTGCGGGTCGGCGTGCTATTGGCCAACAATTTCACGCTGTCCGCCTTTTCGCTGTTCGTGGATCATCTGCGGCTCGCAGCCGACGAGGGCGACCGCAGTCGTCCGCTGCATGTGCAATGGTCGACGATGTCGAATCGCACCGAGCCCGTGCGGGCCAGCTGCGGCGTAGCGATCGCGCCGACCTCGGCGCTGCTCAATCCGGCGGAACTCGATTACGTGGTGGTGGTCGGCGGCCTGCTGCATGGCGGACCCCAGATCGATCAGGCGACCACGCAGTATCTGCGGGAGGCGGCGGCCAGCGGCGTGCCGCTCATCGGGCTGTGCACCGGCAGCTTCATTCTCTGCCGCAGTGGCCTCATGCGCGGCCGTCGCTGCTGCGTCAGCTGGTATCACTACCAGGATTTCGTCGACGAGTTCCCCGATCACGAAGTGGTAGCGGATCGTCTCTTCATCTCCGATCGCGATCGCATCACCTGCGCCGGCGGTGCCGGCACGGCGGATCTCGCGACCTTCATACTGGAGCTGCATCTCGGACGGGCGGTGGCCCAGAAGGCCAACCAGGTGCTGCTGTTCGATCGCGCCCGCGCGGGCAACGATGCCCAGCCGCATCCGCCGCTGTTCGAGAATGTCTCCGATGAGCGCGTGCGGCGCGCGTTGCTGCTCATGGAACAGAATCTCGCCCGGCCCGTGGCAATCGGCTACGTGGCCAAGCAGCTCGGACTCTCCGTGCGGCAGTTCGAGCGCCTCTGTCGCAGCGCGCTCGGCACGGGACCGGCTTCGCTTTACCGCCGCATCCGCATGCGCTACGCGCAATGGCTCATCAACAATACCGACCGCTCGATGACCACCATCGCGCTGGAGGCGGGCTTTGCCGACGGCGCGCATTTCTCGCGCCAATATAAGGAAACCTACGGCCTGTCGCCGTCGCTGCGGCGGAAGCAGGGGACAGGGGCGGCAGAGGGTGATCGCGCGTGTACTCGGGTGTTTGACTGACCCGGACGACCCAACGAAAGTCTGGGTACAGTCGAAGGTGTGAATAAGCTGGATGGATTACTTACGTTGATGTAAGTAATCCATCCAGCTTATTCACACCCTCAAGTAATTCCAGCCTCTTGGTGACGCGTCGCTTAAGATCACCCCGCGGCCACAGGCAATCGCACATCGTGCTCGCCACCGATGTGCTGCGGCAGCCCATCATCGATCGAGTAGTAATCGCCTTTCGCTTCAACGTAAATGTGGGCCGCCGCCTTGATGCCGGTGGGTTCATCGAGCGCGCCTGCCCAGATTGAGATATGGCCGCCGCTGGCCGGCTTCCAGAACAGATTCGATCCGCAGTTGCCGCAGAAGCCTCGGCTCGCCTCCGGAGAGGAGGCATACCAGCGTAACGTGCCGAATTTGTCGATCGAAAGATGCGCGGGTGCGCAGGCCGTTGCAGCGACGAGATGGCCCGTGAGCCGCCGGCACATCTTGCAGTGGCAATAGACGACATCCCGTAGCGGCCCGTTGACTGTGAATTCGACACCGCCGCACTGGCAGCTACCTTTGTGGGACATTGGAAATTCTCCTCGGCACGCCGACACCCCAGCTTCCTATTCTGCAGCAGAACTCTCGTAGTTTCGCGGGTACACGGTATCTTCATCAAAACAAAGTCGCCGTCACTGATGGGAGAGTTGGCGAACGGATGATGAAACTGATGTCCAACGCTCTCGATACAAAGGAACCGTGCGAACCCGTTGCAAGGGATCGTTGTCCAGATAGGTCAGACCCACGTCGATCGTAAAGTCGTCCAGTTCGCGCTGGATCTCGATCGACGTCTGCGAGGTGATCTGCTCCAGATATCGGACTATCATTCAAAGGCTCTTATTCCTTCTGGACCGCAATTCTAACAGCCCCGAGATTCCGCACGCCGAATCCATGCCTTTAAGCTTCAGAACTTATTGGCAGCCTTGTGTTCCGCAAACCAATAGCCCGCGACGAGTGTCTTGAGATCGTCGATATCGCCGCTGCGCACGCGGTCGATGAATACCTTTGCAGGCAGGATTATCGTCGCAATGTCCTCGTTCTCCGATGCGTTGCCATGAACACCCCCCGCGTGGCCGCTGTCCACCGTGCCGTATACGATGGAAATCTTCTCGGATGTGCCACCTGAGCTGACGTAGGCGCCTCGATGGATGAGGACCAGATTACTCAGAATGAGGCCCGTCTCCTCTTTCATCTCTCGCACAGCGGCTTCCAGCGATGTCTCATTGCTTCCGATGGTGCCCGCGATGAGATTGTCCCGATACGGGTAGTCACCGGCCACCATTGCGCCAGGGCGAAACTCGTTTGCAAGCACGATCACATCGCGGCCTGGATCATGGCCGAGGACGGCAACCGCATTTCCGCGCTCCATCATTTCCCACCTGGTCCGCCTGACGCCTCCGTTATGCTGTTCGACGTCGAACTCATATTGGTATACCCGCAGAAATCCCTCGTGCAGGGGTATTTTGCTGTGGATTACAGCTCTGAGTTGTCTGGGTGTCATTTTTATCCTCGCCCTGGTTCGATGGCGCGTGTACAAATGGATCCTATGTTCGGTCCCGCAGCGTAGAACGGTTCTGCCGACAGCTACCAGCAGGAATCGGCTAAGCTCATGACGGTCGCCGATGTTGTGGCACGGTGGAGCATCGGCCGCTGGGGGAGACAATGTCGGCGGCGCTAGTGATCGTTTATGCCTGCCTCGCGGCCGTCGAAGTCGCGGTTGTCATCGCCTGGGTAGTCGCGACTCGCAGGCACCGATGGCCACTCCGCCCGTCCAAGGGCGATGTTGTGATCGGCGGCGTGACGAGCTTTCTGGACACCCTCGGCATCGGGAACTACGCGCAGATCACGGCGCTGTTCAAACTACGCAAATATCCGCCGGACGAGCTGATCCCAGGGACTCTGAACGTCGGCACGGCTATAGCGATCTTCTTGAGCGCGACGCTTTTCATCAGGGCGGTCCAGGTCGAACCCACGCTGCTAATGGCAATGATCATCAGTGCCGGAGCGGGCGCCTGGATTGGAGCCGGAATCGTCAGCCGGATGCGTCGTCGAGTGATACAGGTATTCATGGGCGTGGCGTTACTACTCGCCGCAGGCTTTTTCACGATGACCAACCTCGGCATACTGCCTCCGCCAGGCTCGGCGATGGGGCTCGCGGGTTGGCGATTCGGCGTGGCGGTGGTGGCAAATTTCGTCCTCGGCGCGCTCATGTGCGTTGGCATCGGCAACTATGCGCCCTCGATGGCACTGCTCGCATTCTTAGGAATGCATCCCATCGCGGCCTTCCCGATCATGTTTGCGAGCGACGGCGTCCTGATTCCTGTGGCGAGTCTCGGTTTTCTGCGCTCCGGTCGTTTTGCGCCCTCGGTCGCGGTTGGGCTTACAGTCGGCGGGATCGTCGGCACGATGGCCGCCTTTCCGCTTGTCAAGACGCTGGGCAATCACCTCGCGCTGATGCGCTGGGTCGTCACGGTCGTCATCGCGTATGCGGCCATCGCCATGCTCCGCTCCGCTCAGGGTTCACAGCCCGATGCACCGGTGGCGAGCCTGCCCGAGCCGATCGCGCCCAAATAGCATTCTGCCAAACGGCTACTGTTTGGCCTCCGCGGGCATGTCCTGCGCGGCCACGATCTGCCAGATTCCATGGCGTTTGAGCCACGTATCAGTCCAGATCAACTTGACCTCGTGTCTTCGCCCATCAGTTTCTATGTGCACCGCGCTTTCGCTGCCATACAGGATGGCCGTAGCGTCGCCAAAGAAATGAACGGTAACCTCAAATAGCTCGCACGCTTCTTCGGTAGTCCCGCTCGAGGGCTCGGCTGTGGCTTCCTTCTTCGAATAGTGCGACCCGCTTGGGGCGGTGCCTTGAAAATCTTCCGCCAGAATCGTTTTTTCAATACCGTTATGAGTACAGCCCGACTCAGCCCACAGTCGTTCGTAGCTGATCAGAGACCTTGCCGTGGAGTCATCCGCCTTGGCCCAGCGACTTTCCTGTGCTTGTGCGGGTAGCAAGGACGCCAGGCCGATCGCCGCTCCGGCGACGGCGATCATCCAGCGATTCCTCGACATAGTGTGATTCATAGGTTCCCTCGGATTCGGCTGTTGCGGCCCCCCACGCATGATGTCAAAAAAACGACAGATTAGTTGTCGTCTTTACGAAAGTGTACGTCGCTTTTTCGATAATTGCCGGGGTGCCGCCCCTTTATCATGTACGCCTGATGATGCCGACGTAAATCGCCGTGGGGTCTAACAAAAACGGAGAGCGCGCATGTCGGATGAGGCAGCCGATGATTTCGATCTGGAATCGCTCAATGACGAAGAGCTCGCCGAGCAGGTCCATGACGATCTCTACAATGGTCTGAAGAGCGAAGTCGAAGAAGCGACGCGGATTTTCCTCAAGCGGGGCTGGAGCGCCGAGCGTGTGTTGAATGACGCGCTGGTCGAAGGCATGCGCATCGTCGGCATCGACTTTCGCGATGGCATCCTGTTTGTGCCGGAGGTTCTGCTCGCCGCCAACGCGATGAAGGCCGGCATGGAGATCCTGCGCCCGCTGCTGGCCGAGTCCGGGGTCGAGCCCATTGGCAAGATCGTGATCGGTACCGTGAAGGGCGACATCCACGACATCGGCAAGAACCTGGTGTCGATGATGCTGGAGGGCGCCGGCTTCGAAGTCATCGATCTGGGCATCAACAATCCCGTCGACAAATATCTCGATGCCCTCGAGAAGCACAAGCCTGACATTCTGGGAATGTCGGCGCTGCTCACGACCACGATGCCCTATATGAAGGTCGTCATCGACGCTCTCAAGGAGCGCGGCATCCGCAACGACTACATCGTCCTGGTCGGCGGCGCGCCGCTGAACGAGGAATTCGGCAAGGCCGTTGGCGCCGATGCCTACTGCCGCGATGCCGCCATTGCGGTCGAGACCGCCAAGGGACTGATCGCGAAGCGCCGAGCCGTCGCGCTGGCGAGCTGAGCGCGACAGCGACCATGGCCCAGGAAGCCCAGGGCGTACTGATCATTGCCTGCGGCGCGCTGGCGCACGATATTGCGGCGCTGCGCCGTGCCAACCAGTGGCTGCGGATGGATGTCACCTGTCTTCCGCCCGAGTTGCACAATCGCCCCGAAAAAATCCCCGGCGCCGTGCGTGAACAGATCCATGCCGCGCGGGGACGGTACCAGTCCATCTTCGTGGCCTACGGGGACTGCGGCACGGGAGGTGAACTCGATCGCGTGCTCGAACACGAGGGCATCGAACGCATTCCCGGCGCGCACTGCTATGAGTTTCTGGCAACCTCGGCAGTGTTCGAGCGTCTCACCGAAGCCGAGATCGGCACCTTCTATCTGACCGACTTCCTGTTGCGGCACTTCGAACGGCTGGTGATGCGCGGCCTCGGACTCGATCGCCATCCCGAACTATTGCCGACTTATTTTGGTAACTATCGCAAGCTCGTCTATCTGGCGCAGTCGGAGGTGCCGGGCGCGGATGAGCGCGCACGCGCCATCGCGGCACGCCTGGGACTGAGCTACGAATGCTGCCGGACCGGTCGCGGCACCCTGGGTTCGAGTCTGGCGGCGGCGATGCACCGACACGAGGGAGCGCGCCCCACAGGCGCCGTCGCATGGGCGCGGTGAGCATCATTTCCTGGCGCGACATTCCCGCACAGGTGGTGGTCAAACGCGGCCGCGAGTCGGCCAAGGTCCAGCTCTCGGCGCGATTCCAGGAAGCGATCGATCGCGCCGCAATGCGGGCGGGGCGCGGCAGCTCGGATGCTTATCTGGCCGACTGGCAGCGCGGCGCGCCGCGGCCCTGCAGCGATGACATCCAGGCCGAAGCGGCTGCAGAAGCCGCTCGAATCGAGCAGCGGTACACGGCTGAAGACCTCGAGCGGCTGATCCGCGCCAAGGGTGTGGATGAACAAAAGAGCGCGAGCGGGACGGGCGACGTGAGCGCCCCCGGGACCCCCTGATGTACGCGTTGCGCCAGTGGTCGGTACGGCACGCTCGCGGCCTGAATGCCTTTTATCGCGGCTTCGAGCGCTCATTGCTCGCGATGCAGGGCGTGTTCCGTGTCATCGGCTATGAGCGCCTCGAGCGTCCTGTGGCCGTGGTCGAGAAGACCGTCAAAGGGTTGCTGTTCGACTGCCGCATGTGCGGCCAATGCGTGTTGAGTTCCACGGGCATGTCCTGCCCCATGAACTGTCCCAAGACTTTGCGTAATGGTCCCTGCGGCGGCGTGCGCGCGGACAATCGCTGCGAAGTGAAACCCGAGATGATGTGCGTCTGGGTCCAGGCCTATCGCGGCAGCGAACGCATTCCCGGCGGCGTCGAAGCCATGAGCGCGGTGCAATTCGCGGTCGATCATCGCCAGCAGGGGCGTTCCTCGTGGCTGCGGGTGGTGCGGGAAAAGCAGGGCGCCGCGTGATCTTCGAAGACGAACCGGTGCCCGGCTACCCGTTGCCGATCCTGCCCGGCCACACCTCCCCGGGCCGTTTCGAGCGTGTGCTGCGCGCCGGCGGTTTTGCGGTTACCACGGAACTGGCGCCGCCCGATTCGGCGGACCCCGAGGATGTCTATCGCCGCGCGCACGTGTTCGACGGCTATGTCGATGCCATCAATGCCACCGATGGCAGTGGCGCGAATTGCCACATGTCGAGCCTTGCCGTCTGCGCGCTGCTGACGCGCGTGGGCTACGCCCCCATCATGCAGATCTCGTGTCGGGACAAGAACCGCATCGCCATACAGGGCGATATCCTCGGCGGTGCCGCCATGGGCGTGTGCAACATGCTCTGCCTGACCGGCGATGGCGTACAGGCGGGTGATCATCCGCAGGCCAAGCCCGTCTTTGATCTGGATTGCGTGTCGCTGCTGCAGATCGCGCGCTCGCTGCGCGATGATCATAAGTTCCAAAGCGGCCGGAAAATCACCGCGGCGCCCAGGGTGTTCTTTGGCGCCGCCGAGAATCCCTGCGCCTTGCCGCACGAGTGGCGCGCCCGGCGCCTGGGCAAGAAAGTTGCTGCCGGAGCGCAGTTCATCCAGACCCAGTACTGCTACGAGCTGCCGTTGCTGCGCAGCTTCATGGAGCAGGTGGAAGCGCTCGGGCTCATCGACAAGGTCTACATCCTGGTCGGTGTCGGTCCGCTGCGCTCAGCCAAGGCTGCCGAATGGATGCGCACCCATGTGCCGGGCATGGCCGTACCCGACGCGTTGATTGAGCGCCTGAGCGGCGCGCAGGACCAGGCACGCGAGGGGCGCAACATCTGCGTCGAGCTGATCCAGGCGATCCGCGAGATGCGCGGCATCAGCGGCGTGCACGTCATGGCATATCGACAGGAAGAATCGGTGGCCGAGGTCATCGATCGATCCGGCGTTCTCAAGGGCCGCGCCCCCTGGTATCCCGAGCGCGACACCGTCAAGGCTTCTCACAGGACCGCATCATGACCGACACCATCATCAGTTCCGCCACCAGGGAAGTCGTTATCGGCTTCAATCGCCCCTTCGTCATCATCGGCGAACGCATCAATCCCACGGGCCGAAAAATTCTCGCCGCCGAGATGGCCGCCGGTGATTTCACCCGCGTTGAAGCCGACGCGCGCGCGCAGGTGGAGGCGGGCGCCCACATGCTCGACGTCAACGCGGGCATCCCGCTGGCGGATGAGCCGGCGATCCTGGCCCGCGCGGTTCAGCTGGTGCAGTCGATCACCGACGTGCCGCTGTCCATCGACTCATCCATCGTGGCCGCGCTGGAGGCGGGGCTGGCGGTGTACAAAGGCAAGGCACTGGTGAACTCGGTGACCGGAGAGGAGGAGCGGCTGCAGGCGGTGCTGCCACTGGTGAAGAAGCACGGTGCCGCCGTGATCGCCATTTCCAACGATGAGACCGGCATCTCGGAAGATCCGGATGTGCGCTATGCGGTGGCCAAGAAGATCGTCGACCGCGCCTCGGACTACGGCATCCCGGCCTCCGACATCGTGGTCGATCCGCTGGTCATGCCGATCGGCGCCATCAATCAGGCCGGCGTGCAAGTCATGCGCCTGGTGCATCGGCTGCGCACCGAGCTGAAGGTCAATACCTCATGCGGCGCCTCCAACATCAGCTTCGGACTGCCCAACCGCGATGGCATCAACGCGGCATTCCTGACGATGGCGATCGGCGCCGGCATGACCTCCGCGATTACCAATCCCCTGCATCTCGACGTGGTCCGCGCCTGCATGGGCGCCGATGTCATGATGGGGCACGATCCGGACTGCGCGCGCTGGATCCGTCGCTTTCGCGAGCCACCGCCGGCTGGCAGCGCTGCGGCCGGTGTCGCGGGCGAGGCGCCCCGAGGCCGCCGCGAGGGCGGCCATCGTCGCCGTGCGGCGCAGAGCTAGCGCGCGATGGTGCTGACCGAGGATCCGCTGGTCGTCTTCATGCCTTCGGGAAAGCGGGGGCATTTCCCCGTGGGCACGCCAGTGCTGACCGCTGCGCGCGCACTGGGTGTGGACATTGATTCGGTGTGCGGCGGCCGCGGCCTGTGCGGCCGCTGCCAGGTGGTGGTCGCGGAGGGCGAGTTTGCCAAGCACGGACTGACCTCATCGCGCGCCAGTCTCTCGCCATTCAGCGCCACCGAGGAGCGCTATGCCAAGCGCATGCCGATGGTCGAAGGACGTCGGCTGTCCTGCGCGGCACTGGTGGAATCCAATGTCGTCATCGATGTGCCCGCCAGCAGCCAGGTGCATCGGCAGGTGGTCCGCAAGGATGCCGAAGTTCGCGCCATCGAGTTGCATCCGGTAGTGCGCCTGCACTATGTGCAGGTGCAGCCGCCCGATATGCACGATCCTTCCGGCGATCTGCGCCGGCTCTACGATGCGCTCGAGCTCGAGTGGCGGCTGACCAACCTGAGCTGTGATCTGTCGGTGCTGCAGACACTGCAGCCGGCGCTGCGCGCCGGCGGCTGGCAGGTAACGGTGGCCGTGCATGCCGGCAAACAGATCATCGGCGTCTGGCCGGGGCTGCACGAACAGGTCTACGGTCTGGCCGTCGATGTCGGATCCACCACCATCGCTGCGCATCTGTGCGATCTGCTCAGCGGCGATGTGGTCGCGTCCGCCGGCGTCATGAATCCGCAGATCCGCTTCGGCGAGGATCTGATGAGCCGGGTGTCCTACTCGATGATGAATCCGGGAGGCGCGGCCCTCATGACCGTGGCCGTGCGCGAGGCGCTCAGTGCGCTCGCCGCGGATGTGGCGCGCGTGGCCGGCACTTCGATCGAGAATATTCTGGAAGCGACCATCGTCGGCAACCCCATCATGCATCACCTGCTGCTGGGCATCGATCCGGTCGAGCTTGGCGGCGCGCCGTTTGCGCTGGCCACCGATCACTCCTTCACCTTGCGCGCCAATGCCATCGATCTGAAGCTCAACCGCAATGCACGCGTCTACGTGCTGCCCTGCATCGCCGGACATGTGGGCGCGGACGCGGCCGGCATGGTGCTCGCCGAGCGACCGGACTTGTCGGATCGCATGACATTGCTGGTGGATGTGGGTACCAATGCGGAGATCGTGCTGGGCAACCGCACACGCATCGTGGCCTGCTCGAGCCCGACGGGCCCAGCATTCGAGGGAGCACAGATCAGTTGCGGCCAGCGCGCGGCGCCCGGCGCCATCGAGCGCGTCCGCATCAGTCGCGAGACTCTCGAGCCGCGGTTCAAGATCATCGGCTCGGATCTGTGGTCCGATGAGCCAGGTTTTGAGCAGGCGACGGCCGAGCTCGGCGTGACCGGTATCTGCGGCTCGGGAATCATCGAAGTCATCGCCGAGATGTACCTGGCCGGCATCATCAACCAGGATGGCGTCGTCGATGGCGAACTGGCGTCCCGCTCTTCCCGCGTGGTGGCGAACGGCCGGACCTTCGCCTATGTCCTGCATCGCGGCACTCCCGAGCTGCGCATCACGCAGAACGATGTACGCGCCATCCAGCTGGCGAAGGCGGCGCTCTACGCGGGCATCGCGCTGCTGATGGAGCGTCTCGGGATCGAACATGTGGATGCCATCCGTCTCGCCGGAGCCTTCGGCAGCCACATCGACGTCAAGTACGCCACCATCCTTGGCATGATCCCGGACTGTGATCTCCGCCAGGTGCAATCGGCGGGCAATGCCGCGGGTACCGGCGCACGCATCGCGCTGCTCGATGCCACCTCCCGTGCCGTGATCGAAACACTGGTGCGACGTATCGAGAAGATGGAAACCGCGATCGAGCCGCGCTTCCAGCAGCATTTCGTCGAGGCCATGGCGATTCCGCACAAGACCGCGCCGTATACGAACCTGCGGCGGGTGGTCGAGCTGCCGGCGCCCAAGGAATCCTCGGCCCAGGGACAGACGCGTGGCCGCCGGCCGCGGCGCACGGAACCGGCCAAAGCCGAGTAGTTACAATGACGGTGGACATCACTCCAGGGGGAAAATCATGAACGACCCGCAACCAGCGACACCAGCGGCGGAACCCAGCCGCGGTCGGCGTCCCAGCGGACGCGATGCCAAGCGTGCCTCCCGGGCCGCGCGCGCCGCCTCTTCGGTCCCCTACATCACGCGCAAGATCCCCTATTACGAAGTGCTGGATGAAGAGGGTCTCACGCTCATGGAGCGCAATGCCGACACAATCCTGGAGGAGATCGGCATCGATTTTCGCGACGACCCCGAGGCGCTGTCGATCTGGAAAGCTGCGGGCGCCGATGTGCAGAATGAGCGCGTGCATTTTCCGCGCGGCATGTGCCGCAGCCTGATCCAGCGCACAGCGCCGCGCGAATTCACGCAGCATGCGCGCAATCCGGCGCGCAGCGTGCTGATCGGTGGCAAGAATACCGTGTTCGCGCCGGCCTATGGCTCGCCCTTTGTCCGTAATCTGGACGAAGGCCGCCGCTACGCTCGCATCGAGGATTTCCGCAACTTCGTCAAGCTCGCGTACATGGCCAATTCGCTGCATCACTCGGGCGGCACCATCTGCGAGCCGGTCGATCTGCCGGTCAACAAGCGCCACCTCGATATGGTGTACAGCCATCTCAAGTACAGCGACAAGCCCTTCATGGGTTCGGTGACGCATCCGGATCGCGCGGCCGATTCAGTCGAGTTGGCCAAGATCGTCTTCGGCGCCGAGCTCGAGGATCCAATGACCGGACGGCCCAAGACGATGATCACCAGCCTGATCAACGTCAATTCACCGATGACGTACGACGCCACCATGCTCGGCGCGCTCAAGGTCTACGCGCGCGCCAATCAGGCTGTCATCGTGACGCCGTTCATTCTGGCGGGCGCCATGTCGCCGGTCACAGTGGCCGGTACCGTGGCGCAGACGCTGGCCGAGGCACTGGCCGGGCTCGCTTTCGTGCAGCTGCTCAATCCGGGTGCGCCCGCCATCCTCGGCAGCTTTGCCTCATCGGTGTCGATGCAGTCCGGCGCGCCGACCTTTGGCACGCCGGAACCCGCGCTGGTGCTCTATTCCATGGCCGCACTCGCGCGGCGTCTCGGTGTTCCGTTCCGTTCCGGCGGCAGCCTGTGCGCCTCGAAGATTCCCGATGCACAGGCGGCCTTTGAGTCCGCCAACACGCTGCTGCCGAGCTGCCTGGCCGGGGTCAACTTCATGTTGCACGTGGCTGGCTGGCTCGAGGGCGGCCTCTCAATGGGCTACGAAAAGTTTGTCATGGACGCGGACCAGGCCGGGATGATGCACACGCTGCTGGCGGGCGTGGATCTGTCCGAGAATGGCCAGGCGCTCGACGCGATCCGCGAGGTCGGACCCGGAAAGCACTTCCTCGGCTGCGCTCACACGCAGGCGAACTTCGAGAATGCGTTCTATCGCTCACCGCTGGCCGACAATAACAGCTACGAGCAGTGGGAAGCCGAAGGCGGCAGCGACATGACGAAACGCGCCAATGCGCTCTGGAAGAAACAGCTGGCCGAGTATGTCGAACCGCCGCTCGATCCGGCGATCGATGAGGCGCTGCTGGATTATATCGCGCGCAAGAAGGCAGCCTCTCCGGACTCGATGGTCTGAGCCAATTCGCTTTCTGAGGGAACGCAGCGTCGCCTCTTGCGTAGGCACGACATCCGACTGAGTAAGGCCTGTCATTGGGCCCTACTCTCCTCGGGGGCGCCGGCCTCCATGTTCATGTCCATTCCACCCCATTTTTCCTGGTAGTCAGGATAAACGTGCGTCATCCAATTGAGGACCACGGGAATCCACAACCCCTGCGCCCCACGGCACTCCTCTTCCGTGTGAATGCTACCCTGAGGTCCAAAACGTGCGTCAGGTCCGAACTGCTCGCTCTTGGGCAGAGTCTTAGGACCGCCGCAAAAGTCGACATGTCGGTGCCAGGTTGCGATGCTCAGCGGAGCAATCGCATCCAATTGCTGCGGGGAGGCATCAACCGGAGCGGTATACATCACGCCCACTGCTATTAATCCATCTGCAGTGCGTTTGTAGAGAATCGACCCGGGCCGGCTGTAGTCGATGTGCTGCTGCTCCTTACGTCGATAGCGGTAGTTGGTGTAGTGGATCTCCTCGCCAATCCGACCCGTGGGGTAAAAAGGCTTATAGCCGTCGCGCTCCGCCGTCTTAACGTCGTGATAGTGCGACAGCACCCGTTGCGCGGCAGCGAGGATTTCCGAGGCCCGCGCCGCATCACCGGGCGCCGGATCGCCCTTCAGTGACATCTGCATGTGCCTGCCCATTTTCATTGACGGCACCGGGGTCTCGTCCGTCTTCCCGCTGTAATGGCTCAATATGCGTTCCCACACAGGGAACTGCTGCGCCCACGCAACGTCGGTGCCGACGGTCAACATTAAAATCAGCAATCCAGATCGGAGCATGCGAATTGGTCCAGGCTCTTTTCGAGCTTTGCAGTCTGCCCCGCTATTCTAAGCCCGACTGCGCGCGCGCAGCCCATGCCCTCGTGGCCTGGCATGTCTGCATGGCACGTTCGTAGGCTGGACGTGCGTTGGTGCGAGCCACATAGGCCCGCTCTGAACTGCCCAGGACGACGCCTCCCGCCCGTTGAGCCAACTGAAGGGCGTAGGTTACCGAGATGTCGGCTGCCGTGAAGCTGTCGCCGGCAAGATAGGGCGAGCGCGCAAGCTGACGCGTCACCAATCCCAGTCTGCTCTCGAACACCTCCAGCGCTTGGCCGGCGCTCCAGTTCTTCCGCTCGGCTTCGGGCGCGAAATTGCGGGCGCCCACAACGAAGTAAATGGAGGCTGCGAGGCCGGCTTCGCCGAGATGAAGGAACTGTTGGTACGCTGGAAAGGCGGGATGGTGCGGGTCCGGCGCAAACGGCGTCGGCCCGTAGCGGGCCATCAGATACTCCATGATCGCAATCGACTCCACCATGGTTACGTCGCCATCCTGGATCGCGGGGATGAAGCCGGCGGGGTTAACGGCCAGAAACTCAGCGTCTTTCTCGACGCCGGCGAGTAGGTCCACCGGCCTCAGGCGGTATGCGAGCCCCATCTCCTCCAGCAGCCAGACGACCCGAAAACCCCGACCCTCGCCAAAGACGGTAATCATGCTCGCATCCCTTGACCACGCTGTAATGGTCGCCAGGCAGGTCGACCAACCTGCAATACCACTTCGACGAACGGCTCGACCGGAAATCGACAAAACGCCAAAAATCTGTGGCCTTTGCTGCGCCGGAGCGCTGAGCGTCGAAACACCATAGCTGACACGGGCACTCGGCTTCGTTCTTTAGGTGTCTTCGGGGCGGCGGTGTAGGCGAATAGAAGCGTGCTAACATCCGGCGATATTCGAGCAGCGCTTTGAAGTCCGCCGGGAGGGCTATTCGGATGGGAGTGATGCAGTCAGTACCCAAAGAACTGGCGTCGAGGCCCGCTCCCCTCTCTCCGTCGACTGCGCAACCCTCGCGTCACTCAGCTTTGGTTCGAGCCACGCATTGGATCATCGCCCTGTCTTTTTTTGCGCTGCTTGTCAGCGGGATTGAGATTTTGATCTCCCATCCGCGCTTCTATTGGGGCGAGAACGGGAATGTGTTGACGCCGGTGTTGTTCAAGCTGCCGATTCCGTCGTCGAGGTCCTTGGTGCCGACCGGCTACGGGTATGTGTTGCCCGATCAGAACGGATGGAGCCGGTATCTGCATTTTCAATCTGCCTGGCTTGCGGTGTTGACCGGCTTGGTCTACGTGGCTGCGGGCTTGCTATCAGGACATTTTCGCAAGAATTTGCTGCCGCGTGGAGAAGACGTTTCGTGGCGGGCGTTCTGGATGACAATTGTCAGTCATTTGCGTTTCGAGCGGCCGACTGTGGCAGAGGCCCGGACTTACAACCTGCTGCAACGGCTTAGTTACCTGTTCGTGATCTTTGCATTGTTTCCCTTGGTCATCTGGACGGGGCTGGCGATGTCTCCGGCATTTACTTCGGCGTTTCCGGCAAGCGTTACCTTGCTCGGCGGGCGACAATCAGCGCGCACCATCCATTTTCTTGTGGCCGTGTCGCTGCTGTTGTTTGTCCTGGTCCACGTTGGGATGGTCTGGTTTGCTGGATTCCGCACCCGCATGCGCTCCATGATTACAGGGCGGAATGATGGACCTCTGGAGGACGCGTGACCGATCTCTCGCGACGCAAACTCATCAAGACCGGACTCGCCGCTGCAACGGGGATTGCGGGCTTGGGTGTGGCCACAGGCTTGGCAAAAAAATACGGGCTTATCCCGCCAGACCACGGTGGAATCTGGGGCGCCGGTGAAACGCTGAATTATGCTTCCTACCGTCTGCTGACTAATCACTCGATGGCGCGTGAATTCGCGCGAAGTGAGATTTCGACGACACCGCTCGCAAATGAAATGCCGCCACTGAGTGACGCATTCAAGAAACTCCAAGCGGGTGGTTTCTCGGATTGGCGGCTCACCGTCGATGGGATGGTAGATCGGCCCGGAATGTTCTCGTTGGAGCAGCTGAAGAGCTATCCATCTCGGAGCCAGATCACGCAACTGGCATGCGAAGAGGGCTGGTCTTATGTAGCCGAGTGGACCGGTGTGCCTCTCTCGCATGTGCTTGAGGTGGCCGGAATTCAGCCGCAAGCCAAGTACGTCGTCTACTTCTCGATTGATCCCGACTGGTGGGACAGCATCGATATGGGTGACGCATTGCACCCGCAGACGTATCTGGCCTATGGAATGAATGGTGGTGACCTTTCCGTTGGGAATGGCGGGCCGTTACGCATGAGAGTTCCGCGGCAACTTGGTTACAAAAGCGTTAAGTTTATTACCCGCCTTGCGGTCACAGACGACCTGCGGAAATTCGGCAAGGGTTTGGGTTCGGCGTCTCCCGAAGGCGGATATGCGTGGTTTGCGGGGATCTGACGCCACGTGGCGTCGGATCCTCCTTCCCCCGTTTGTCGCGACCAACATCCGACATCAACTCGGATGTCGGTCCTTGCAACCGTCGCCCTTGGATCATAGATGCTTTGAATGGCCGACCACGTCGAAACCTTGAGGTCTGCGGTTCCCGCCGTATCGGAATCACTTTCCACGCCGGAGATTTCGCCGCCTATGCTCGACGTTCACGCGCCGCCCGGGGACCTCCATACCTGGAAGTCCTTCTTTATCCATCTCGCCACTATCGTCATCGGTCTGCTCATTGCCGTAGGCCTCGAACAGACCGTGGAGTACTTCCACCACCGGCAACAAGTCGCGGAAATCCGTCGCTCCCTGGCCGAGGAGCGTCAGATAAACGAGGTTATTTTTACGAGCGCTTGCAACGAATTCCGCCGCTATGCCCCCATTTTGCTGGGCAGCTTGCAGACCCTGACCTACCTGCGAACTCACCCTGGTGCTCCAGCCAGCCAATGGCCGGGCCGATTCAGCTTTTACATGCTCATCACTCACTTCCAGGACTCAGCGTGGAAGACAGCCTTGCAGAGCGCTGCGCTCGGGTACATGCCTCGCGCCGAGGTGCGAGCGTACAGCGACACTTATGCCCGACTGGAGGAGGTCAGTGAACAGTCTTTGGCGGAGTTTCACGCCGTCATTCGTGCAAAAAGCTTCATGCTTCAGATGACCGATCCTTCCACGTTCAATTCAGAGCAGCTCGTCGAGGCCTATGCTCGCGTCTCGGATGCGGTGACAAGCCTTTATCTCATGGGCGTCGGCGAGCGCAACATCGGACGCCTCTACGGCGACTTTCGCAGTGCACCAACCGATACGGAGCTCTATGCCCTTATTCCGCCCATGCCGGCGACACAGGACGTTGAAGCTGTCACCGAGATCGCCGCGCCAATGCGTCGCGAGAAGTAGAGATCCCGATTGAAGATTCCTGGATTGTCCAACATCGCGTACGCCGGTACGGTCGCGGCCATCCTTTCGACGTCGGTGCTGCCGCTTCCAGCTGCAGCGGAATCACTGCTTATGGTCGGCCCACGCAACGTCCAGGCCCTGGTGCTCGACCAACTTTTTAATCGAGACGGCCGGTGGTACCTGATCGATGACGGTGACTGCCACACCTATCTGGAATCGCCCCATACCCGCATTGCACTGGACCGCTTGGTTCTGCGCGCCCATCTGTCATCAAGATTCGGTCAGCAGATGGGAAACACCTGCGTGGGCGCGGACTTTGCATCCAATGTCACGTTATCCGGCAAATTGCGTGGCAGTGGACATTTCCTGATCCTCGACGACATCCGGATCGATCGAGTTGACGATGAATCCGCCCGCAGTGCCCTCGATCTTGCGCTGAAGGTTGAGCCGCAACTGATACCCCGCGCCGCGAAAATCGATCTAACTGAGTTTGTCACCAAAGATGCATTGACGGCCGCCGGTTCATCGGCGCGCCTCGACGAATTTCGCATCCTGGGTATCACGACGAGACCGGATTCCATTGTCATTCAATTCGACTTAAGCATGAGCGTGCCTTAGCGCCGATGGAGTGGTCTTGCGGCGCACTGAGCAACATCGTGCTCAAAAAGTGCCGCCGGCGATATCACTCGGAGAAAAGCAGAGTATGGGTTTTCGCGTTTTGATCGTCGGTGGCACCGGGCAAGTAGGGTCGGGGCTGGTGCGGGCCTTGCTCGCCGCCAGCTCGCGCACGGAGGTGATAATGGTGAATCGCCGGACGACTCCTCCAGCTGCCGATGCGCGTCTGCGGCAGGTGATCATGGATACCAGTGCGGCAAATTTTGCCAGCCAGATCGCCGAACTTGCTAGGACCCGCAGCGCGCAGGGCGATCCCTTGTACGCCGCATCATGTATCGGCATCGGTAAAGGCAGCCAGCAATGGAGCGAGGAGGACATCAAGAAGCTGGAAATTGGCCTGGTCGGCGCGTTTGCGCGTGGCTGCCGGTCGGCTGGAATCGAACGATTCGGACTGCTTTCGGCAGCCGGGAGTAGCGTCAATAGCTGGATCCGCTATGCCCGCATCATGGGGCAGAAGGAGGAAACGGTGCGCAGCCTCGGATTCAAGCGTCTGGCAATTTTTCGCCCCGGCATCATTGCGGGTAATGTGCATACGCCTGGGTTGCTTGCGTTGCTTGGGCGTCTTGTTCCAGGACCATTTGGGACCTTTGATCAGGACGATATCGGTCGGGCCTTTGTCGGTGAATTTCTCCACGGGCGAGAGGGCACGACGATCTTGGGAAATGCGGCGATGAAGCAACGCTCGCGGGCTGATCTGATTGTTTAGGTTCATCGACCGATCTGCGCCGAACTCCAGGGGATCACCGATTACTCACTGAAAGACGGATCGGCAAGCCGACGGATATCCTAAGCGCTTCTGCGTCGCATATGACGCGACGTGAAGGAGTGCCTTGATGGGGAACCACTTCTTGTCAGGACTGGCCAGGGCAGGCTCGCTCGCATGCATCGCGCTGCTTGCTGCCTGCGGTGGAGGCAACTCCTCGGATGTGTATTCGGTTGGAGGCACTGCGACCGGGCTAGCCAGCGGATCGGCGGTGGTGCTTCAGCTCAATGGTGCCGCGACGATAACCGTATCGGCCAATGGCCGCTTTACGTTTGGCTCACCGTTACAGGGCAATGTCGACTACTCCGTCACGGTGCTCACGGAGCCAGCCGATCAAGTTTGTAATCTTGACTCTGCAAGCGGCAAATTCCCTGGAGCAGATGTCACCGGCGTAACGCTCTCCTGCTATGCGACTTTCAAGGTGCTGTACTCATTTTCCGGCGGAGCGGATGGCCGCAATGGAGCAGATCCCACGGCCGGCCTTGTCCAGGGTGCCGATGGAGCCTTTTATGGAACCACTCAGGCCCTCGCTATGACGGGGCAGAACGCGACGGTGTTCAAGGTCACGTCGGCCGGTGACATGACGGTGTTGTACAACTTCCCGGCGCCAACGCAGGGCTATTACACCGTGTCCTCACTGGTGCAGGGCACTGATGGCAATTTCTACGGCACGACCTCGGCTTATCACGGCACGGGCGATAGCGGTTTGGGCGGCATTTACGGCACGGTGTTCAGCGTCACACCCAGCGGGGCCTTTACACTGCTCCACATATTTGGGGCTTCGCAATTCGATGGGTTAGACCCCGAAGCGGCATTGATTCAGGCAACCGATGGCAGCTTCTATGGCACCACCGCCGCAGGCGGGACAGCCGCATTCGGAACGGTTTTCCGGATTACGCCCAGCGGAGCCGAGACGGTCCTGTATTCATTTCCTTCCGGCCTGTCAGGACCAATTCCGCTTGGCACGCTGCTTCAGGGCGTCGACGGCAATTTCTATTGCATTGACCCGACCGCTTCGGGGCTGTACAGAATCGGAACTGACGGGACGGCGACAGTCTTCGCCACATTCAAGGAGCTCACCACCCCGGTGGGGACATTGCTGCAAGATGGCAGTGGGAACATTTTCGGCGCGGCGCAGGCCGCTACCGGTGAGATATTTAGCGTGACTCCCAGTGGCGCAATATCAGTCGTTTATTCCTTTGCGGAGGAACTCGGGTCGATCTCAGGCCTGAGGCTGGCTTCCGATGCAAGCTTCTATGGCACCACATCTTACATTCCGTCGATCGAATTTCACGGCCAAACCTTTGCGGACGTAGCTGGGACCGTATTCTCGGTGACGCCGGCGGGTGCGGGGACCACGCTCTATGCGTTTGGAAACAGTACGATCTCCCCGCTGGTGCGGGCTAACGACGGTCATTACTATGGCGTCAGTGAATTCGACGGGACGTATGGATTGGGTGCGGTCATTGAATTCTAGAGGCATGGAGACACGAACCGCCGTCAACAGCGCAGGCCGCCGATGAGTACGCCAAAGGTCAATAACACGCCGCCCGGGTACGACAATGTCGCGGACGTTCGCGATGGCCTGAATCAGCGCGAGCGCGTCGTTCTCTATGTCCTGCATCAGACGCAGAAGGAGAGAGGCGACCGCAGCGTGCCGACAGCCATGCTCTGGGGCCGCGTTTGCGAGCATTTTTACATCAGCCCCGAGGAACTGTCGGAAATGCTCGCCAGGCTGGGGGCCCGGCGGTAATGACCTGAGGCAAGTGGACCACAAAAGCTGGAGGTTTCTCATGCACGAACGGAAAACCGCGACAATCGCAAGCTGGACTCTGGCGGCATGCACACTGTCGCTGTCCATGGCAAACGCCAGTGCCATCGACGACCCCAAGACCCAATCCGCAACCCCTGCGGTTTGCGAAGAGGCAATGGTCAGCCCGGTCAGTGGTCATGCCGAATGCGTCCGACCGCTCGGAGCGCCGGTTGATGCGCCTCCACCGAGACCTTCGGCAATCAAACTAGCCGTGTTCGATTTCGAACTCGAAGACGCCACGCCGGCGGCGGCTCTCCTGAGACAGACGACGAACACCGAAGCCGCAATGGAGAAGGTGAGCAGCGAGGCGCGCCGGATGCTTGCGCAATCGGGCCGATACATTCTGATTGACCTGAATGATGCCGACGCCCAGCCCGTTCGGGCCAAAGCGCTGCGGAACTGCGAGGGATGCGAGGCCGGCATCGCTTTGCGTAACGGTGCCGACCAGGCGCTGCTTGGAGTCGTGAAGAGAATTACCCAGACTGACTACTACGTAGTCATTCAAATTACCGACGTTCACACCGGCAAAGTACTGGATCAACAGGCGGCCAACTTTGCGGGAGGGCCGGACGGTTGGGCGAGCGGAGTCCGGATGCTGATTGAGCACCAGGTGTTGGCTCCGACCGATGGGTCGTAAGTCCAGGCATCAATCCAGAGCGAGCTCAGCGCTGCGCCGAAGCCCAGTTCGGTACTGAGTACACCGGCACATCCGCCGCGGGCAATGGCGTCACTCCCCGGATCAGGTCGGAGACCTTTTCGGCGATCATGATGGTGGGTGCGTTGAGATTGCCGTTGGTGATGGACGGCATGATGGACGAGTCCACCACGCGTAGATTTTCGAGGCCAATCACGCGTGCCTGCGGATCAACGACGGCGGTCGAATCCGAGCTCGCGCCCATCTTGCAGCTGCAGGAGGGGTGGTAGGCGGTCTCTATTTTCTCTCGGATGAAGGCATCGATTTGCTCGTCGGTCTGGACGCCAGCGCCCGGCTGCATCTCGTCTCCGCGGTATCGATTGAAGGCCGACTGCGCGAAGATTTCGCGCGTCAGCCGCACGCAGGCACGAACCTCGACCCAATCGTCCGGATGGCTCATGTAATTGAATTTGATACGGGGCGACTCGCGCGCATCGCCCGACACCAGCGTCACAGAGCCGCGGCTCTTGGAGCGCATCGGTCCCACATGCGCCTGGAAGCCGTGCTGCGTGGCCTGGTTGGAGCCATCGTAGCTGACTGCCATGGGCAGGAAGTGATACTGGATGTCGGGATAAGGGATGCCCGCGCGGCTGCGGATGAAGCCGCAGGTCTCGAAATGGTTGGTGGCGCCGAGCCCGTCGTGACGCAGCAGCCAGCGCGCGCCGATCAGTCCCTTGGACCAGGGATTCATCACCGAGTACAGCGTCACGGGCTCGAGGCTGGCCACCTGGAAGTAGAACTCCAGGTGATCCTGCAGATTCTCTCCGACACCCGCCAGGTCATGAACCACAGGAATCCCCAAAGCGGTGAGTTCGGCGGCGGGTCCCACGCCCGAGACCTTCAATAGTTGCGGCGAGTTGATCGATCCGGCCGACAGGATCAATTCGCGCCGCGCGACAGCTTCGCTCTCCGTATTCCCCTGGGCGTAGCGCACGCCGACAGCGCGCCGGCCATCGAACAAAATGCGCGTCGCCAACGCATGAGTCCGCACGGTCAGATTCGGTCGCGACATCGCCGGGCGCAGATACGCGTTGGCAGCGCTGGCGCGCCGGCCGTGCTGGACCGTCATGTCCATCCGGCCGAATCCTTCCTGCTGAAAGCCGTTGATGTCACCGGTCGCGGGGTAGCCAGCCTCCCGCGCGGCGCTGAGCCACGCCGCGTGCAGCGGATTGCGTAGCGTGCCGTAGCAGGTACCCAGTGGCCCTTTGTCACCGCGATAGGCATCGCCTCCTTCGGCGCGATGTTCGGCACGGCGGAAGTAGGGCAGCACGTGCTGATAGTCCCATCCAGCGGCGCCCTGCTGTTCCCAGCCGTCGAAGTCGCGCGCGTTGCCGCGCACGTAAACCATGCCGTTGATGGAGGAAGAGCCGCCGAGGACCTTGCCGCGCGGCGTGTAAATGCGGCGGCCCCCGAGGCCCGGTTCGGGCTCCGAATGGTAGCGCCAGGCGTATTTCTCCGTGTTCATCGGAATCGACAGCGCGCTTGGCATCTGTATGAATACGGAGCGATCCGAGCCACCGTACTCCAGCAGTAGCACTGAATTGCGCCCGTCTTCAGTCAGGCGATTGGCGAGCACGCAGCCCGCCGATCCTGCACCGACGATCACATAGTCGAATTCCTCGCGCCGCATCGCCATCTTGTGTCAGTAGGGCGATGCCACATCGCTCATCGCCACATACACGCTCTTGAGCTGTGTGTAGTGCTCGATGGCGGCGCGGCCGTTCTCGCGGCCCAGGCCCGAGAGCTTGACGCCGCCGAAGGGCAGCTCGATGGGAGTGATGTTGTAGTGATTGATCCAGCAGGTACCGGCCTCAAGGCGGGCTATCACACGATGTCCCCGCGTCAGATCGCGCGTAAACACGCCCGCTGCCAGGCCATAAGGGGTGTCATTGGCGCGCGCGATGACTTCCTCTTCCTCGTCGAAGGTCAGCACTGACATGACGGGACCGAAAATCTCCTCGCGTGCCACGGCCATGTCATCGTGACAGTCGGTGAACACCGTCGGTGCCACGAAGTTGCCGCTGGCAAGATCGCCGTCGACCACGCGATAGCCGCCGACCAACACTCGCGCGCCTTCGGCGCGCCCGCGTGCGATGTAACCCATGACCTTCTCGAGGTGCTCGGCGCTGATGAGCGAGCCCACCTGCGTGTCATCGCGCATCGGATCACCCACGCGCATGGCCTGCACTCGCTGCTGCAGTCGTTCGAGAAAGCGCGCGCGCATTTTCCGTTGTACGAATACCCGCGTGCCGTTGGAGCAGACTTCGCCGGCCGAGTAGAAGTTACCGAGCATGGCGCCGGAGACCGCGTTTTCCAGATCAGCATCGTCGAAGATGATCAGCGGCGACTTGCCGCCGAGTTCCAGCGTGACTGCCTTGAGCGTCGAGGCCGCATCGGCCATGACGGCCTTGCCCGTGCCCACCTCACCGGTGAGCGAGACCTTGCGGATCTGCGGGTGCCGCGTCAGCAGCCTGCCGGTGTCGGCATAGCCCTGTACGACCTGGAACAGACCCGCGGGCAAGCCCGCCTCCAGCAGCAATGACTCGAGTTCGATCGCCGTGAGCGGCGTGAGCTCGGCCGGCTTGAAGATCATCGCGTTGCCACAGGCCAGCGCCGGGGCGGACTTCCAGCACGCGATCTGCAGCGGGTAATTCCAGGCGCCGATGCCAGCCACCACGCCCAGCGGTTCGCGGCGCGTGTAGCCAAAGGCGTCACGCCCGAGGTCCAGGTATTCCCCGGCGATGCCGGCCGCGAGCCCGGCGTAATACTCGAAACAGTCCGCGCCCGAGGCCACATCGACGACGCGTGTTTCCTGGATAGGTTTGCCCGTATCGCGCGTCTCGAGCACGGCGAGACGCTCATTGTGGGTGCGCAGCAGGTCGGCCGCCCGCCGCAGGACGCGTGCGCGCTCGGCGCCGGTGCGCTGCGCCCAGGTGCGCTGGGCTTCCTGTGCGCGGGCGACGGCGGCATCGACTTCGGCTGCACCGGCGACTGGAAGTCGCGCGAGTTCGTGGCCCGTGGCCGGATTGATCGATACGACCACGCCGCCGTCCCGTGCGCGCTGCTGCGCGAAGCTTGCGGGCGGCGCCAGCACCGGGGCGTTCTGCGGCTTGAGCCGGAAATCGACAAAGGTCGCCAGCATGGCGCGCGCGCTCTCGCTGTCGGCCTCGGTCCAGTTGGACAAGGCCGCGCGCAGCCAGACGCCATCGATCATGGCCGCGATCATGGCCGCCAGGTTGCGCGCGTCGGACTCATCGAGCAGGGAGCGCAATGCGGCGTTGAGGTTCGAGAGCATGCGGCGCTGATAGACGCGCTGCACGCGGCGCAGGCGCTCGACATGGGGCACCTGTCCCCAGAAAGCGAGCCACGCCGTGCCGGTTCGCCGGTCGAATTCCTCGGCCGCCAGGTTGGCGTCGATGATGGCCTGGACCCGGCCGCGCGGGGTGTGGGCCTGCTGCATGCGGGCGCGCATGCGCGCGCCCAGGCGCGCCACCAGGGAGCGGAAGGTCGCCTCCAGCAGCCCGTCCTTATCGGCAAAGTAGTGCGCCACGAGGCCGGCCGAAACGCCGGCACGACGGCCGATGCGGGTCAGGGTACTCTCGACGTATCCGACCTCCGCGAGGCTGTCTATGGTCATCTCGATCAGCTGCGTGCGTCGCGCGCCGCCGGCATCGACCAAGGTGGCGGCGGAGCCCTGCGCTCTGGCCATTGCGACTCCCGGTTGAATCGTCATTTAATATGGAAGACTATAATCCAATGAGCCTACTTCGCGCGTGAATATTAGGGAAAAATGCGCACGGTGCCCCCGGGCCGGGTACCGCTCAGCGCAGCCATGGGACAGGCACTTTAAACGGCCGTTCAATGACTGGCGGACACTGCCGGCGCTGCTCGGGGCGTTGCTTTTCCTGCCCGCCGCGCTGCCTCTTACGGCTGCCGAGCCGGCCAGCTGCCAGGAGGTGCGGCTGCCCGACATCGGCTGGACCGACGTGACGGCGACTACCGCCCTGACGGCGGCGCTGCTCGAGCAAAAGGGCTACCGGCCGCGCATCACTGTGCTCTCGGTGCCCGTCACCTACGCCTCGATGAAGCACGCCGACATCGACGTCTTCATGGGCAACTGGATGCCCACGCAGGAGGCCGACCGCAAGTCCTATATCGAAGAGGGCTCGGTCGAGGACCTGGGTATCAATCTCACCGGTGCCAAGTACACGCTCGCCGTGCCCGCTTACGCCTACGAAGCCGGCTTGCGCGACTTCACCGACATCCCCAGGTTCGCCGCCGAGCTCGATCACACTATCTATGGCATCGAGCCCGGTAACGATGGCAACCGCCTCATTCTCGGAATGATCCACGCCGATACCTTCGGTCTCGGGGACTTCAAGATCGTCGAGTCAAGCGAGCAGGGCATGCTGGCGGAGGTGGAGCGGGCCATCAATGCGCACCGACCCATCGTGTTTCTGGGCTGGGCGCCGCATCCGATGAACCTGCGCTTCGATATGCGCTATCTCGGTGGCGGCGACACGGTGTTCGGACCGAATTTCGGCGGCGCCACCATTCACACCAATATTCGGGCTGGCTACGCCCAGCAGTGTCCCAATGTCGCGCACCTGCTGCGGAATCTGACCTTTACGATCGCCCTCGAGAGCGAGCTCATGAGCGCGATTCTCGACCAGCACCGCGATCCGCACGAAGCGGCCGTGGCGTGGCTGACGGCCCACCCGGAAGCGCGCGCCAAGTGGCTCGATGGGGTCGCCAACTTCGGAGGCGCGGCGACATCCTCGGGCGCAGCGCAGGCCACTGGCGGCTGGCTGGGAGACATTCAGGCCCTGATCGTTCATCGCAAGATCCCGGTTGGGGACTCGATGAATACCTTCATCACCTACGTGAAGACGCATGGCGGAGGCTTTTTCAACGGCATATCGACCGTGGTGCATTTCGGCGTGGATGGTCTCACGCAGTTGTTGCAGTTCGTGCCCGGTCCGCTGCTGATTCTGCTCATCGCCGTGGGCCTGTGGTTCTGGCGCCGCTCGGTGTTGCTCGCCGGCTTCGTGGCGCTGGCGCTGCTGTTCATCATGAATCAGGGCTACTGGCTGGCGACGCTCGAGACGCTGTCGCTGGTCGCGTTCGCAGCTGCCGTCTCGACGCTGCTGGGCGTTCCGCTCGGCATCGCGGCGGCGCATCGGCCGTGGCTCTACGCGCTGATGCGGCCGGTGCTCGATCTGATGCAGACCCTGCCGACCTTTGTGTATCTGATTCCGACGCTGGTGCTGTTCGGGCTCGGGGTGGTACCGGGATTGATTTCGACCGTCATCTTCGCGTTGCCGGCGCCGATCCGCCTGACGCATCTGGGCGTCTCGACGGTGCCGACCGCGTTGCTCGAGGCTGGGCAGGCCTTCGGCGCGACACGGCGGCAGCTGCTATGGAAAATCGAGTTGCCCGCGGCCGCGCCCAGCATTCTCGCGGGCATCACCCAGTGCATCATGCTCAGTCTCTCGATGGTAGTGATCGCGGCACTGGTCGGCGCCGGCGGACTCGGCGTACCGGTGGTGCGCGCGCTCAACACGGTGCAGATCGGCATGGGTTTCGAAGCGGGCATCGCCATCGTGCTGCTGGCCGTCATTCTCGATCGCGTGACCCGTCCGCCGACCCGGCGCCGCCCCACATGACCGCCGCGCTGGAGTTTCGTCACGTCGACATACTCTTTCCCTCCGCCGGCGGTGGCAGAGGTCAGCGTGATGCCATGCGGCGCGCGCTCGAGCTGCTCGATAGCGGCATGCCCCGCATGCAGATCGCCGAGCGCACCGGGATCGTCGTCGGGGTGGCCGATGCCTCGCTGAGTGTCGCATCGGGTGAGATCTCGGTGCTCATGGGGCTGTCGGGGTCGGGCAAGTCAACGCTGTTGCGCGCGGCCAATGGCCTGAACACGGTGACACGGGGACAGGTGCTGATCGGCGGCAGCGAGGCCACGGTTGATGTGGCCGCGTGCGATGCCGCGCGGCTGCGACAGGTGCGTCGCCAACGCGTTGCCATGGTGTTCCAGCAGTTTGGGCTGCTGCCCTGGCGAACGGTGCGGGAAAACGTGGGACTCGGACTGGAGTTGCGCGGCGTCTCTCTGGAGGAGCGCCGGCGCATCGTCGATGAGAAGCTCGCCCTGGTGGGCTTGAAGGACTGGGCCGATCGCTACGCGAGCGAGCTGTCCGGTGGCATGCAGCAACGCGTGGGTCTCGCCCGCGCCTTCGCCACCGAGGCCGACATTCTGCTGATGGACGAGCCCTTCTCGGCGCTGGACCCGCTGATCCGCAGCAAACTCCAGGATGAACTGCTGATGCTGCAGCGGCAGGTTCGCAAGACCATTCTGTTCGTCAGTCATGACCTCGATGAGGCGCTCAAGCTCGGCAACCGCATCTCGATTCTCGAGAGCGGGCGCATCGTGCAGACCGGTGCGCCGCGCGATATCGTGCTGCGGCCGATCAACGACTATGTCACCGAGTTCGTGCGCCACATGAACCCGTTGAACGTGCTCACAGGCGGCATGGTCATGCGCGCCCACGAGGAGCTGGTGCGCGAGGGCGAGCACATCTGGCTCGACACGGCGCGGCGTTACCAGGTGACACTCGATGCGCGCGGGGCCTGCCGCACGGTGCGGGTGGACGGGGTGGAATCCGCTTTCGCCCTTCATGATGCCGACAACGGCGCTTTGGGCGTTGCCGGCGAACTGATGATCGCCTCGATATCGCTGCCGTTGCATCGGCTCATTCGTCTGCGCCAGGCGAGCGGGCATCCGGTACTGCTGGCCGAGGACGGCGTGATCAGCGGCGTCTGCGACGAGAATGAAATCGTGCGGGCATTGGCAGGCAAGACGACCAAATCCAACTAGACTCGCGCCATGCCATCTGGTCAACCGGTCCACATCGAGACCGAGCGTCTCATTCTCGATGCCCACACGATCGACGATTTCGAACCGCTCGCGGCAATGTGGGCGGAACCCGAAGTCGTCAGGCACATCAGCGGCCGCCCATCGAGCGCGCAGGACAGCTGGATGCGGCTGCTGCGCTACCGCGGGCTATGGCCCTTGCTGGGCTATGGCTACTGGGCGGTTCGGGAGAAGAGCAGCGGACGCTTCGTCGGCGATATCGGTTTCGCAGATTTCCATCGCGAGATCGCGCCGTCGATCGCTGGCGTACCGGAGGGCGGCTGGGTGTTCGCCGCGTGGGCGCACGGGCGCGGCTTTGCCGGCGAGGCATTGGGCGCCGCGCTGGCATGGCTCGATGCCACGGTGCCGATTCCACGCTCGGTCTGCATCATCTCGCCCGAGAACACCCCCTCTATCCGTCTGGCCGAGCGCCACGGTTATACGAGAACTGCCACCGTCAGTTTCGCCGGCCAGGACACATTGCTCTACGCCCGCAGCCGTTCGTTCTTCGGATCGAACGGCGACTCCTCGACGACCGTGGCCCTGTAGCGCTCGCCGAGAATAGTCACTTCGAGTTCGGTGCCGAGATCGCCCAGGCTCGGCGGCACCATGCCTAAGGCAAGCGATTTGCCCAGGCGCCAGCCGTAGCCACCGGAAGTCGTGCGGCCCACCAGCGCTCCCTGGTGGTGAATCGGCTCCGAGCCACGCGCATCCGCATCGGTGACCCCGTGCACTTCGAGCGTCACGAAGCGATTGCGGAACCCGGCCCGCTGCCAGGCCACGAGCCCGTCGCGGCCGAGGAAGTTACCCTTGTCGAGACGCGCGAAACGGTCGAGGCCGGACTCGAGGATCGAATACTCCACCGACATCTCGCGCGGAATCAGCCGATAGGATTTCTCCAGGCGCAGTGAATCCATGGCCTTGATGCCGAAGGGCTTCAGATCGAACTCCGCGCCTGCGGCAAACAGCAGGTCGAACAGTGCGTTCTGCATTTCGATGGGATGATGCAGTTCCCAGCCCAGTTCCCCGACGAAATTGACGCGCAGCGCGCGGGCCTGCGTGATGCCTACGCTGATCGGTTTGCCGGTCAGCCACGGGAAGGCCGCGTTGGACAGATCCGCATCGGTCAATTTCTGCAGCAGATCACGCGAGCGCGGGCCCGCCAGCACGAATACTCCGTACTGCGTCGTCACCTTCTGCATGCGCACCGAGCCGTCGGTGGGCAGCAGCTTCTGGAAGTAGTCCCAGTCATGGCGCTCGAACGCGCCGGCGGACACCAGATAAAACTGCTGCGGACCTTCGCGAAACACGGTGGCCTCGGTGCGCACGCCGCCGCGCGAGGTCAGCAGGTGACACAGCGCCATGCCACCGATCTTCTTCGGCATGCGATTGGCGAAGATCCAGTCGAGCCACTGTTCGGCCCCGGGACCCGCGACCTCGAATTTGGCAAAGGCGGTCATGTCGAGCAGCCCCACCGCATTGGTGATGTGCTTGCATTCGTTGCCGACATGCTCGAAATAATTCGAGCGGCGGAAGCTCCAGCGTTCGCGCGGCTTTGCGCCAGCTGCCGGGGGCGCGAAGTTTTCGTTCAACAGTACGTCCGGTCTGGCAAGGGCCTTGTCGTCCAGGCCATAGCCGTCGGGTGCAAACCAGGCCGGCCGTTCCCAGCCATACACGGTGCCGAACACGGCGCCTTTGGCCTTCATGCGGTCGTAGCAGGGCGACTGCTTCAATGGCCGTGCACCAGGACGCTCTTCGTCCGGGTAATGCACCGTGAAGACGGCCGCATAGGCCTCCTCATTTTTTTTGCGCAGATAGCCGCGCGAGGCATAGGGACCGAACCGCCGCGGATCAACCCCCATCATGTCGATACTCGGCTCACCTTCGACGATCCATTCCGCCAGCTGCCAGCCGGCGCCGCCCGCGGCCGTGACGCCGAAGCTGTGGCCTTCGTTGAGCCAGAAATTCTTCAGGTCCCAGGCCGGACCCACGATGGGACCGCCGTCGGGCGTGTAGGCGATGGCTCCGTTGTAGATCTTTTTCAGACCCACCTCGGCGAAGGCCGGCACGCGATGGATCGCCGCTTCGATGTGCGGCCCTAAGCGGTCGAGGTCTTCCGGAAACAGTTCGTATTCTGATTCGGCGGACGGCGCGTCGACGTAGCAGCAAGGAGCGCCCTTTTCATAGGGACCGAGCAGCAGGCCACCCGCTTCCTCGCGCATATAATAAGAGGCATCGGATTCGCGCAGCACCCCCATCTCGGGCAGTCCCTGGCGCTTGCGCTCGAGGATCGCCGGGTGCGGCTCGGTGACGATGTACTGGTGTTCGACCGGGATCACAGGCACATCGAGCCCGACCATCTCTCCGGTCTTGCGCGCAAAATTGCCGGTGGCCGCGACCACGTGTTCGCACACCACATCGCCTTTATCGGTCTTCACGAGCCACTCCCCGCCGCGACGTTGCTCGATGCCGGTCACCACCGTGTTGCGATAAATCTCGGCGCCGCCGGCGCGCGCGCCCTTGGCGAACGCCTGCGTCAGATCGGCAGGCTGGATGTAGCCATCGTCCGGGTGCTGGATGGCGCCGAGCACGCCTTCCACATTGCACAGCGGCCAGATCTCCTTGAGCTGTGCCGGTGTCAGGAAGCGGACGTCGACGCCGATGGTCGAGGCGACCCCGGCGTAGTATTTGAACTCGTCGAGCCGATCCTTCGAACACGCCAGCCGGATGTTGGTGACCTGGCGGAAGCCCACATCCTGGCCGGTTTCGGCCTGCAGCGACTTGTAGAGCTTGACCGAGTACTTGTGCAGCTGGCCGTTTGAGTAGCTGACGTTGAACAGCGGCAACAACCCTGCGGCATGCCAGGTGGAACCCGACGTTAGCTCCTTGCGCTCGATCAGGACCACGTCCGACCAGCCCTTCTTGACCAGGTGATAGAGCGTGCCGACGCCCACCACGCCGCCCCCGATGACAACAACGCGCGCGACCTTTTTCATGCTGCCTCTGCTTGTTATGTGAGCAGCACCGAGCGCTCGGTGCTGGGCGTACAGCCGAACTGGTGACGATACGCCGTGGAGAAATGTGCCGCGGTGCTGAAGCCGCAGGCGATACTGACATCGGTGATGGGCATGGCCGTCTGGGTGAGCAGCGTGCGTGCGCGCTCGAGCCGCCAGCGCTTCCAGAGCGCGGCCGGGGTTTGTCCGAAGTGCTGTTTGAAGAGGCGCTCGAGCTGGCGCGTCGACAGTCCCACCTGGTCAGCCACCGCGCCGATGCGCAGTCGCTCATCGAGCTTGCCCTGGATCAGCCGCACGGCCGCCTCGAGTCGCTCATGCGCGGCGCCCGAGGGAATACTGCTCGAGTACGGCTGGTGCTCACTGGCGCGCCGGCCGCGTTCGACGATGAACTGGTTGGCGACACGATCGGCGATGGTAGCCCCCAGGCGCGCGCGAATGAGCATCAGCATCAGGTCCAGCGGCGCCACGCCGCCCGTGCAGGTGATCCGATCGCGGTCGATGGCGTATAGATCGTCGAGGAACTGGATGTCGGGAAATTCTTCCCGGATCGCGCCCAGGTTCTCCCAATGGATCGCGCAGCGATAGCCGGAAAGCAGTCCCGCTTCGGCGAGCGCGAAACTGCCGGTACACAGGGCGCCGAGCGGCACCTGCTCGCGCGCCAGCCGCCGCAGCGCAGACAGCACGCCGCGCCCGGTGGATCGGCGCACGTCCAGGCCGCCGCAGACGAAGACGATGTCGAGCGAGCGCGCGCCGCCGAGCGGCGCGGTGGGCGTCAAGCTCATGCCATTGCTGGCGCGCGCCGGCGCGCCATCCGGCGTCAGCACCTGCCACCGGTAGGCATTGCGGGCACTGACCCGGTTGGCCATGCGCAACGCCTCGATGGCATTGGCACAGGCGATCAACGAATAGTTCGGCAAAGTCACGAAACCGAACTGGCTGAGTCCCCCCAGATCCATGCGCTGCGTCCCTACCGATCGATGACCAGATTGCTGGTCGGTCGTGAACAGCAGGTCAGGATCATGCCCTGGTCGATGTCGCGCTGGCGGATGCCGCCGTTGTGATTCATCTGCACCGTGCCCGACAGCAGCTTGCTCTTGCAGGTGCCGCACATGCCCTTGGTGCAGGAGCAGGGCAGTCGCACGCCGGCATTGTTGGCCGCCGTCAGGATAAAAGTGTCGGCGGCGCAGGTGATGCTGCGGCCGGTGCGGGTGAATTCGATGGTGTATTGCTCGACTGCGGGCGATGCCTTGGCTACCGGTGCCGCGACAACCTGTTCCACGACCGGCACACTGACGCCCGGTGATTTAACGCCGGGCGCCTCGACATCGAGCTCCGCGGCCAGCCGGCCGATGTACCAGCGCGTGAATTTCTCGACCAGGCCCTCCGTGTAGACCGAGTAGGGTCCGCCCTCATAGGCCGGACTGCGAGCACCGGTCTGCGCGAGTTCGACCAGGTGCGCATCCTGCCGGTTGGTGGCTTCCCACACCGCCGTCAGATTGCTGACATCGTAGTCCACGCCTTCGACGGCATCCTTGTGCACCAGCCAGGTGGTCCGCAGCAGCGTGCTCTCGGGCGAGAGCGGGATGGCCGAGAAGGTCACCACGTGATCGCTCATGAAGTGATGCCAGGAGTTCGGCTGGGTCCAGAAGTGCAGTCCGCCGGATCGCGCATCGGTCATCGTGCCCAGCAGGCGTTGGGAGGCGGCCATGGTGTCCAGCGTCTGGCTCTCACCGGACTGATCGAGCGGCAGGCGCTCAGTGCGATAGCCGGTCACACGATCGTCGAGGTGCTCGACTTCGCAGGAAGGCAGGCCGCAGGTTTCCCATTCGTGCTGAGTATCCTTCACGTGCTGCAGGTACTGATCGACCTGCTCGCGCTCGGTGGCGGTGAGCCCGTCGGGATCGAAGCCAAAGTGGTAGGCCGCCAGCGAGACCGTCAGCTCCGGGTGATTGCCGACGCAGTGGTAGCACTCGCGGTTGTTCTCCATCGTGAGCTTCCAGTTGCCGTGCTCGATGAGCTCGGTGGAGGCGGCCACCTTGCAGTCCTTGAGGCCATGCGAGCGCAGGTAGGGCGCCATGACCGCATCGAGTTCCTGTATGTCGGTTGGTGGCCGCTGGCTCATGCAGATGAACAGCAGGCCCGAGATGGAATGCACATGCACTGGCTTGAGTCCGTGGCAGGACTTGTCGAAATCGTGCGCCATATGGCTGGCATGTTTGAGCTTGCCGTCAAGTCCGTAGGCCCAGGCGTGATAGGGGCAGACCAGATTGCCGACATTGGCGTGCCTGGTCTGCACCAGGCGCGCGCCGCGGTGACGGCAGACGTTGTGAAATGCATGGATCTGTTCATCGTCGTCGCGCACAATCAGCACCGACGCGCTACCGACCTCGAATGTCATGACATCGCCGGCATGCGGAATCTCGGCCTCGACACCGACGTAGATCCAGTGGCGCCCGAAGATCAGCTTCAGATCCGCCTCGAAGACTTCGCGGCTGGTGTAGAACGCCTGCTCCAGGCTGTGTCCGGGCCGTCGGCGCGCGATCAGCTCGGAGAGGTACTGCCGGGAGTCAGGGATCGTCATGGGGGCCTCGGGGAACGCGGGCAAGCGGCGTGGGAAAGTGTCGCAAACGCGGTCGCTGCGATATTGCCTGATAACGGCATTCGCTTTCAATAAAGCGACATCGGGGCCCGCGCCCGCCTGCGGTGTTGCGGTGCCGGGCCATGTCGGGTTGATTCAAACGGCGCGGCGCGCCGATGCTCGTGTCCTGCCGGAAGGCGTGGGCATGATGCAGCGCCTACGATAAGGGGTTGGTCTCAGCATGCGGAAATTCTCGGCTTGGGCGCTGCTGCACGAAGGGCTGCGCGGCCAGCGGGGCTGGGGTGAACAATGGCGTTCGCCCAAGCTCAAAGCCGACTATGAAGCCGTCATTGTCGGCGGCGGCGGCCATGGACTGGGCGCGGCCTACTACCTGGCGCGCGAACATGGGCTGCGCCGGATCGCGGTGCTCGAGAAGGGCTGGATCGGCGGCGGCAACACCGGCCGTAATACCACCATCATCCGCTCGAACTATCTTTACGATGAGAGCGCGGCACTTTACGACCATGCCGTGAAGCTGTGGGAGCACCTCTCCCAGGTTCTCAACTACAACGTCATGTTCTCGCAACGGGGCGTCATGATGCTGGCGCATACCGTGCACGACGTGCAGTCCTTCAAGCGCCACGTACATGCCAACCGGGCCAATGGCGTCGACAATGAATGGCTGACACCCGAGCAGGCCAAGGCCTTCTGCCCGCCGCTGAATATCGCGCCCAACATGCGCTATCCGGTACTCGGGGCAGCGCTGCAACGACGCGGCGGTACGGCCCGCCACGACGCGGTGGCGTGGGGCTACGCGCGCGCGGCAGATGCACTGGGTGTCGATATCGTACAAAACTGCGAAGTCATCGGCATTCGCCAGGACGCGACCGGCGCGGTGAGCGGCCTGGCGACCACCCGCGGCAATATCACTACGCGCAAGATCGGCGTCTCGGCGGCCGGTCATACCAGCGTCATCATGGACATGGCCGGCGTGCGCCTGCCGCTCGAGAGCTATCCGCTGCAGGCGCTGGTATCGGAACCCATCAAGCCGATCTTTCCCTGCGTGGTGATGTCGAACACCATCCATGCCTACCTGAGCCAATCCGACAAGGGCGAGCTCGTGATCGGCGCCGGCACCGACGCTTATACTTCCTATACGCAACGCGGCGGGCTGCACATCAGCACGCACGCACTGGAAGCGATCTGCGAGCTGTTTCCGCAGTTCCGGCGGCTGCGCATGCTGCGCAACTGGGGCGGCATCGTCGATGTGACGCCGGACCGCTCGCCCATCATCGCGCGCACTCCCGTGCCGGGACTGTATGTCAATTGCGGCTGGGGTACGGGCGGATTCAAAGCCACGCCCGGCGCAGCACACCTGTTCGCCTGGACCATTGCGCGCGACGAACCGCATCCGATCAACGCGCCTTTTACCATCGAGCGCTTTCGCGACGGTCGCCTCATCGACGAAGCGGCCGCGGCTGCCGTAGCTCACTAGGACCGGGCAATGCTACTGATCAAGTGTCCTTACTGCGGCGAACGTCCGGAGATCGAGTTCAGCTATGGCGGCCAGGCGCACCTCGCCCGTCCTGCCAGACCTTCCGAGCTTTCCGACCAGGATTGGGCCGAGTATCTCTACGTGCGGCGCAACCGCAAGGGCGTGCATGCGGAGCGCTGGCGGCACCTGCAGGGCTGCGCGCGATTCTTCAACGCGCTGCGCGATACCACCACCGATCAGATCCTGGCCACCTATCGCGTCGGTGAGCCGCAGCCCAAACCGGGCGCGGCCGTATGAATCGCTTTCGTACCCAGACCGGCGGCCTCATCGATCGCACGCAGACGGTGCGCTTCCACTTCGATGGCCAGCCGCTCAAGGGCTACGCCGGCGACACGCTGGCCTCGGCGCTGCTCGCCAACGGCATCCATCTGACCGGGCGCTCGTTCAAATATCACCGGCCTCGCGGCATCCTGAGTGCCGGCTCGGACGAGCCCAACGCGCTGATCAGCGTGCGGCGCGATCGCGCACGCTACACCCCCAATGTGCGCGCCACGCAGATCGAACTCTACGAGGGCCTGGACGCCATCAGCCAGAATCGCTGGCCCAGCCTCGCCTTCGATCTGGGCGCGGTGAACAGTCTGATCTCGCCTTTCATCCCGGCAGGCTTCTATTACAAGACCTTTATGTGGCCTCGTCGGGCCTGGCACAGACTCTACGAGCCGCGCATCCGCGCCGCCGCCGGACTCGGCAAGGCGCCTCTGGACCCCGACCCGGACCGCTATGCCAGCCGATATGCACACTGCGATGTGCTCATCGTCGGAGCCGGTGCCGCAGGTTTAGCTGCGGCGCTGACGGCTGCAGTCAGCGGCGCCCGGGTCATTCTCTGCGACGAGCAGCCGCAGCTCGGCGGCGCGCTGCTGTCGGATTCGGCGTCGAGGATCGGCGGCCAGCCGGCTACGCTGTGGGCGCAACACATGAGCGAGATACTGCTGGCACGTCCCAACGTGACGGTGTTGTCGCGCACCACCGCGTTCGGCTACTTCAGTCACAACTTCGTGGCGCTCTGCCAGCGGCTGCAGGATCATCTGGCCGACCCAGCGCGACAACTGCCCCGTGAACGACTGTGGCAGGTACGCGCGCGCGAAGTGATCTTTGCCTGCGGCGCCCATGAGCGCCCGCTGGTTTTTCCGGGCAACGATCGGCCCGGGATCCTGCTGGCCGGCGCTGCCGGCAGCTACCTCAATCGATACGGCGTGCTTGCCGGGCGGCGCATCGCGCTGGTCACGGCAAACGATGCGGCCTACCGGACGGCGCTTGATCTGCATGCCGCCGGCGCGCAGATCGCGGCCATCGCCGATGTTCGCGCCAGCGCTGACGGCGCCCTCCCGCAGGCAGCGCGCGCCGCAGGCCTCACGGTTCACGAGCACATGACCGTGACCGGCACCGGTGGCGGCACGCGCGTCACCGAGGTCATGCTGGCCCGCTGCAACGGCGAGGGAGCCGTGCAGCGCGCCGGCGCGCTGCGCGTGCCCTGCGATGCGCTGCTCATGAGCGGCGGCTACACGCCCAGCGTGCATCTGTTCTCGCAAACCCGCGGGCGGCTGGTCTGGGACGAGACCCTGCAGTCGTTTCTGCCGGGCGAGAGCTTTGAGCAGGTACGCTCGGCAGGCGCCTGCCACGGGCACGGTTCGCTGGGCGCTGCCCTCAGCGATGGTGCCGCGGCGGCACAGGCCGCCCTTCGCGCACGGGGCTTTGTTTCACCGACGGTGCCGAAGCGCATCGTCGATGAGACCGAGACTGGATCCGCGGGTTTTGTCGGGGCGCTGCCGCAGGCGACTGCCGACGGCGCGGATGCGGCCGTGGTGGACTGGCAGAACGATGTGACGGTGCGCGATCTGCGACTGGCGCTGCGCGAGGGCTTCTCCTCCATTGAGCACATCAAGCGCTATACCACCACCGGCATGGCGACCGATCAGGGCAAAACCTCGAACCTGCACGCGCTCGGCATCGTCGCCAAGGCCATGGGCAAATCGATTCCCGAAGTCGGGCTGACGACTTTTCGCATGCCCTATACACCGGTCACCTTCGGTACGATGGCCGGCTATGCGCGCGGCGATCTGTTCGATCCGGTCCGCGCGACGCCCTCGAACGATTGGGCCGTGGCGCGCGGCGCGGTGTTCGAAGATGTGGGCCTGTGGAAGCGCGCGCGATACTTTCCCCAGGGCAACGAGACCATGGACCAGGCGGTGGCGCGCGAGTGCCTGGCGGTGCGTTCGCATTGCGGCATGCTCGACGCATCGACCCTGGGCAAGATCGAGGTCGTGGGTCCTGACGCCGCCACCTTCATGAATCGTCTCTACGTCAATGCCTGGAACAAGCTTAGCCCCGGGCGCGCGCGCTACGGTCTGCTGCTGCGCGAGGACGGTTTCATCATCGACGATGGCGTGATTGCCCGCATCGCCGAGGATCGCTTCCACGTGACCACCACCACCGGTGGTGCCGCGCGGGTGCTGGCACTCATGGAAGACTACCTGCAGACCGAATGGATGGAACTGAATGTCTGGCTGACCTCGACCACCGAGCAATGGGCCGTGGCTGCGCTGCAGGGCCCGCAGTCGCGCGCGGTACTGCAGCAGCTGATCAACGCCAGGTTGATGTACGGGGTCGACATCAGCGCCGAGGCCATGCCGCACATGGCCGTAGTCGAGGGGTACTTCTGCGGTGCGCCGATGCGCCTGTTCCGCGTCAGTTTCACGGGCGAGCTCGGCTTCGAAGTCAACGTGCCCAGCGAGCGCGGGCCGGAGTTGTGGGAGACGCTGCACGATGCCGGCAAGGGCTTCGGCCTGTGCCCCTATGGCACCGAAACCATGCACGTGCTGCGCGCGGAGAAGGGCTACATCATCGTCGGACAAGACACCGATGGCACCGTCACGCCCGACGATGCGGGCTTAAGCTGGGCCATCGGCAAGAACAAACCGGACTTCGTCGGCAAGCGTTCGCTCGAACGCGCCGCGCTCAATGCCCCTGATCGCAAACAGCTCGTGGGACTGCGGGTGGTGGATGATCCGCGGCAGGTGCTCGAGGAGGGCGCGCAGGTCATGCTCATTGGCACGCCCGGCAATGGGGAGCGGCCGCTGGGTCATGTGAGTTCCTCCTATTTCAGCGCCACGCTCGGGACTTCGATTGCGCTGGCGCTCATCAGCGGCGGCCGCGCGCGTACCGGGCAAACGCTGCAGGTGCCGATGCCGGACGGTCCGATCGCCGTGCAGGTGACTTCGCCCATCTTCTATGACCCCACCGGAGCGAAGATCAATGCCTGAGCTGGCCACGGTGCTGTCGGGATTGGGGCGATTGAGCCTGCGCGGGGGGCCGGAGGTTCTCGCGGCCGCAAGCGATGCATTCTCATTGCAGCTACCGCGGGAGGCCTGCCGCGCGGCCGAGGGTGACGCCCGGGCCGCGCTGTGGCTGGGGCCGGATGAGCAACTGCTGCTCGTGCAACAGTCGGATTGGGAGGCAACCATGGTCGCGCTCACGCGCCGGCTGGCCGGGTTGCCTCACGCGCTGGTCGACATCAGCCAGCGGCAGGTGGCACTGCAGGTCGCAGCTCCCCACGTGGCGGATACCTTGAGCGCTGGCTGTCCGCTCGATCTGCACCCGGACGCCTTCCCTATCGGCATGTGTACGCGCACACTGTTTTTCAAGGCGCCCATTGTGCTGTGGCGCACCGCGGCCGACGCGTTCCACCTCGAGGTGTGGCGCTCGTTCGTGCCTTACGTGCAGCAGTTGCTGCGCGAAGTCGCGCGCGAATACGAGATGAACCCATGATCAGCGCCTTCGATCTGTTCAAGATCGGTATCGGGCCGTCCTCTTCTCACACGGTCGGGCCCATGCGCGCGTCGAAGGCCTTCATCGACTCCCTGCGGGCCGACGGCACGCTCTCGCGTGTGCAGCACGTCAGCGTGGCGCTGCTCGGCTCGCTGGCCTGGACCGGTCGCGGCCACGGCACGGATCGTGCCGTGATCGCCGGCCTGCAGGGCGAGCGTCCCGACACCATCGATCCGTCGGCGCTCGAGCGGCTGCTGCAGCGGGCCATCAGCGAGCATTGGATCGAGATCGACGGCCGCCGGATCGCCTTCGATCCGCGCGCGGATCTGCTGTTCGATACGGTCACCGCCACGGTGGTGCACCCCAATACGCTGATTTTTACGGCCAGCGACGCCGCGGGAACCCTGCTGCAGCAGCAGCGCTGGTGTTCAGTCGGCGGCGGTTTCATTGCGCGCGAAAGCGAGGTCGGCGTCACTGTGGTCGACTCGGTGGCCGTGCCGCTGCCATTCGCAACAGCCGACGAGCTGCTGGAAGTCGCGGCTGGCGCGCAGCTGACTATTGCCGAGCTGATACTGCGCAACGAGCAGGCGCTGCGGCCGCTGGCGGAAATCGAGGCCCACCTGGACGCGGTGGCGCAGGCCATGATGGCCTGCATCGATCGCGGCATGGCCGTACCCGGTGAGTTGCCCGGCGGGCTGAAGGTGCGCCGCCGCGCCGCCGCGCTGTACGAACGGCTCCGCAATGCCAAGGGGCGCGCGGCCCACGAGATCATGGACTACGTCAGTCTCTATGCGATTGCGGTCAACGAGGAGAATGCTGCCGGCGGCCGCGTGGTGACCGCGCCGACCAATGGTGCGGCCGGGGTCATTCCGGCCGTGATGCGCTACTACCGCGATCACGTCGATGGCGCCGATACCGCCGGCGTGCGCACCTATCTGCTGACCGCGACCGCGATCGGTGCACTCTGCAAGCTCAACGCCTCCATCTCCGGGGCCGAAGTCGGCTGCCAGGGAGAGGTCGGTTCCGCCGCTGCCATGGCTGCCGCCGGGCTGGTGGCAGTGCTCGGCGGCACCAATGCCCAGATAGAGAATGCAGCCGAGATCGCGATGGAGCATCATCTGGGCATGACGTGCGACCCGATCGGCGGATTGGTGCAGATTCCGTGCATCGAACGCAACGCCTTCGGTGCGGTCAAGGCCATCAACGCCGCATCGCTCGCGATGCACGGCGATGGCATGCACCACGTGTCGCTCGATCAGGTGATTGCGACCATGCGGCAGACAGGGGCTGACATGCAGTCCAAGTACAAGGAGACTTCGCAGGGAGGTCTGGCAGTCAACGTAACGGAGTGCTGAGGGCGCCTCCGTAACACCACAGCGACGGGTTTATTCAATCCGGGCTCGGAGTGGGTCGGATTTAATCGAAGCGAGCATGGCGTGGAAACAACGCCCAGGGACGTTTGACGGGTACAGGGGAGCTGACAATGAATTCGAAGGTCTCATTCGCGGTGGCCGCTGTTCTCGGCGGTGTTTCTCTGGGCGCATCGATGGCCGCGAAAGCGGCAGACACGGACACCTCTGCCGGCGGCAGCGACATGCTCGCCGAGGTTACCGTCACGGCGCAGCGCCGCACGGAAAATATGCAGGACGTGCCGATCTCGATGACGGCGCTGACCGAGCAGGCGCTGCAGGACATCAACGTCTCCACCTTCGACGACTACATCAAGACGCTGCCGAACGTGACCGCGGCCAGCAATGGTCCGGGCCAGAACGAGGTCTTCATGCGCGGCCTCAGCGCCGGCTCGCAGGCCAGCCAGGGCAGCTCCTCGACCGGACTGTGGCCGAATGTCGCGATCTACCTGGACAATCAATCCGCGCAACTGCCCAATCGCAATCTCGACATCTACGCCGCCGACCTCAATCGCATCGAGGTGCTGGAAGGGCCGCAGGGCACATTGTTCGGCGCCGGCGCCGAAGCCGGTGTGATCCGCTACATCACCAACGAGCCCAAGCTCAACACCTGGGAAGGCGATATCAAGGGCAGTTACGGCTGGACCGCGCACGGCGATCACAACGACAGCGTCCAAGCCGTGTTGAACGTGCCGCTGATCGATGATCACATGGCCGTGCGCGGAGTGATCTATTACGACGCGCGCGGCGGTTACATCGACAATGTACCGGCGACCTTCGAACGCAAGGACACCGACCTCGGCATCGGCTACGCGGGTGTGCCGGCCAATGCGGCCGGGCAATGCCCGGACGGCGGGGCCAACAACGGCTTTTGCGTACCTCCCGGCAGCGTGGTGATCAACAACCACAACATCGCAGCCAATGCGATCAATCCGGTCAAATACCAGGGCGGTCGCGTTGAGGCACTCTACAAGTTCAACGAAGATTGGGACCTGCTGATATCGCAGTCCTTCCAGCAGATGGATTCGCAGGGCGTTTTCTACCAGCAACCCTTCGCCTCGGACGGCGCGGCATTGCAGCCGCTCGAGGTCACGCTGTTCAACACGGCCTACGACACGGACAGATTCGAGAGCACGTCTGTGACCCTAAACGGGAAAATTGGCCCGCTCAAAGCGGTCTACACGGGCGGCTACCTGGTGCGCAACGTCGATCAGGTCGGTGACTACACCAATTATGCGCGCGGCGTTTATGCCGACTACTACCAGTGCAATCTGGTGGCCTACGATGCCACGCTGTCACCGCATTGCTACTCGCCGCGCGCATCCTGGCGCACGACCGAGCGCAACACCCATCTGCAGCACGAGTTCCGTCTGAGCACGCCGGACGACTGGCGCGCACGCGGCATCGCCGGCGCCTACTGGGAAAACAATACGCTGTATGACACGACCTCGTGGCGCTACAAGACCGTGCCGGGATGCAGCGCCACGGTCACCGCCGGCTGCATTTCGGACATCGGTCCCTTTCCCGGTTCGTCCGTGCAATCTCTGGGAGCGCAACCCGATAGCACCTCCTTCTACCAGGACACGCTGCGCCAAACCAAGCAGCTGGCGTTCTTCGCATCGGCCGACTACGACATCATTCCCAAGGTGTTGACCTTCACCGCCGGCACGCGCCATTTCCTGTTCGAGAACCTGTACGCCGGCAGCGTGATCTCCAGCTTCGGCTGCTTTGAAGCCGGCACACCGCCGGGCGGATGCCACAACCCGGCCTACAGCTTCAATCTCAACGCGCAGGACTTGAGCGACACCGAGACCGGCTGGAAGAGCCGCGCCAACCTGACCTGGCATGTCATGCCCGATGTGATGGTCTACTACACCTTCTCACAGGGTTTCAGGCCCGGCGGCTTCAATCAGAATTCGGCCGTGCCGCATGCGTTGGATGCGAATGGCGTGGCGCAATACTATGTGCCGCGGTCGTACTCGTCCGATAAGCTGAACAACAACGAGCTCGGATGGAAAACCGAGTTCTTCGATCACCGGCTGCAGTGGAATGGCGCCTTCTACCAGGAGAACTGGGACGACGTTCAGATTTCCTTCTTCAATCCAGGCGTGGTCGGCAATCTGTTCTACAACACCAACGGTCAGAACTTTCGCATTCGCGGCATCGAGACCTCGCTGATCGGGCGTCCGACGCGCGGCCTGACACTGCAGGGCGCGATCTCATGGAACCAGAGCGTGCAGACCAATTCGCCCGCCCTGATCAATGACAACCCGGCGAGTCCGGCCTTTGGCCAGCCAATTACAGAGAAATGCGGCCAGCCGGGATTCCCGCAACCCTGCACCGCCGTTACCAACCCCTTCGGTCCGATCGGCGCGCCGAGCGCCGATGCGCCGCCGATCCAGTGGAGCGCGCGGGCCCGCTATGACTGGAATATCAACGGCTACGCGCCGTTCGTGCAGTTCGGCGCCAATCACAGCGGCCATTCCTTTACGCAGGCGGGAGCGAATCCGAACATTGCGTTGGGTGGCGCGGTCAACACTTCGCGAGGCCGCTTCGAAAATCCGGCCTATTCCACCTTCAATGCCTCGGTGGGCGTCTTCAAGGACGCATGGTACGCGGACCTCTACGTCGACAATCTCTCCAATTCCAATGCCAGCACCTTCGTGAGCACGGATCAGTTCATCATCGCGCAGACGCCGCTGCGACCGCGCGTGATCTCGCTGGAGGCTGGCTACAAGTTTGGCGGCGGTAAGTGACCTGCGGCGCAGGACGAAAAGAACTGCAGCAGTAGTAACGCCGATGGGTATCTGGATTTGCTTTCTCGCGATGAAAGCAAATCCAGATACCTATCGGCGCTCAACCCCTGGCGTTGTTTTGCGAACGTGGCTGCGGCGTCAGTTACAGCACCAGCATGCCGATGGCCGCCCCGAACATCAGCACCGTCGTCAGGATGACCACGTAGTGCCCGAGGCGTGAGCTCGGCTGTCCCCGCATGATCTTCCGGTCGGAGGCCACGTACAGCAGCGCCGCCAGCAGGAAAGGCGAGAGGAAGCCATTGATGATGGCCGTCCAGTAAAGCGCCTTGATCGGGTTGATGTGCAGCAGATCCAGTACCGCGCCGGCGATCGTCGCGAGCACGAATACCGCGTAAAAAGACGTCGCATTCCCCAGCGTTTCATCGAGCCCATAGCGCCAGTCGAAGGTCTCCGCCACGGCGTACGCTGCTGATCCGGCCAGCGTTGGAATGGCCAGCAGGCCGGTGCCGACGATGCCGATCGTATAAAGGTAATAGGCATAGTCGCCCGCCAGGGGTCGCAGGGCGGCGGCCGCATCGCGCGAGGTCTCTATATGCGTGATGCCATGGCGATGCAGCGTCGAGGCAGTGGTCAGGATGATGAAGAACATCGCCAGGTTGGAGAAGAAGGTACCGATCCCGACATCAATGCGCCGATCGGCCAGTTCCACCTTGGTCGCGCCGTAGCGGCTCGCGACCAGGGACTGTCCCCGCGATTTCTCCTCCTCGATCTCCTGTCCCGCCTGCCAGAAGAACAGATAAGGGCTGATGGTGGTGCCCAGTATGGCTACCAGCGCGGCCCAGCCGTCGCTACCGTGCGGGAGGCTGGGTATCAGCGCCGCGTGCATCACCGCAGTCCAGTCCGGGTGCACCAGAAAAGCCGTGATCACGTAGGCAAACAACGCCAAAGCCAGCCATTTGAGCGTGTTGGCAATCTGGTGGTAGCGCAGGAAGACCGTCGCCAGGCTGATGCCCAGCCCGAATACCCAGACATACAGCATGGAGGGTCCGGCACCGAGCATGTGCGCGGCATCGGCCATGCCCGAAAGATCCGCGGCGATGTTGATGATGTTGGCGATCAGCAGCGCCAGCACGGCGATTCCAACCAGCCATCGCGGAAATTTCTGCAGCATGGCGCCGGCCAGGCCCATGCCCGTCACCATGCCGATGCGCGCGCACATGAGCTGCACGCAGCCCATCAAGGGCCAGACGAACAGGGCGGTCCAGAGGAAGGCCAGTCCGCTTTGTGCGCCCACCACCGAATAGGTGGCGATACCCGATGGATCGTCGTCGGCAGCGCCCGTGGTTACGCCGGGCCCAAGGGAGCGCAGGACTCGCGACAGGCCGCGATTTGGAGACGCGCCTGACGGTGTCAATGCGATGACGGCACGCCGCGATCGCGCTGCTCAAGTTGCGCGGCGGTCCAACCGCCGCCGAGCTGCGAGATCAGATCGGCGCTCGAGACCAGCTGCTGGCTTTGAATTCCCAGCAGGCTGATCTCGGCTGCCAGCCGCGTGGTCTGCGCCGTCAGCAGGACGGTATAGACCACGATACCGGACTTGTATTGATTCAAGGTCAACGCCTCGGACTTGCGTGCGTCCTCGACCGCGGTGCTCTGCAGTGCTGCCTGTTGCTCCAGCACCCGCAGGCTGGACAGATCATCCTCCACTGCCTGAAAAGCCGCCAGCACGGTGGCGCGATAGCTTGCTACCGACTCATCGTAATTGGCCCATGCCTGGCGATTGGTTGCAAGGCGCGCACCGCCATTGAACACCGTCTCGGAGAGGCTCGGTCCAATGGACCAGAGCGAATTACCGGTACTGAAGAGGCCGGCCAGCGCCGTCGAAGTAAATCCGTACGAGGCGGACAGCGTCACGCTCGGATACCAGGCGGCCTCGGCCACGCCGATCAGCGCGTTGCTGCTGGCCATGGTCCGCTCGGCCACGGCGATGTCGGGACGCCGCTGCAGCAGGTCCGAGGGAAGGCCGGCCGGTACCACCGGTACCGAGCGCGTGAACTCACCCTGTTCAAGCGAGACATCCTCGGGGTCCTTTCCGACCAGCACGGCAATCGCGTGTTCGAATTTGGCACGAGTCAGTTCCACGCTGACGTCGGCAGCCTTGGTGCTCTGGAGTTCGGTCTCCGCCGAATAGACATCCGCCAGGGTCGTGATGCCGGCCTTGACCTGGTTCTGCGCAATGGTCAGCGAGGTCTCAAATGCCTTGATCGAGTCCGCATAGAGCCGATGCTGCTCATCGGCCGCGCGCAGCTGGAAATAATCCTGGGCCAGCGTCACCTGTGCGGACAGGCGCGCTGCGGCGACATCGGCGGCACTGACCTGGGCCTTGGCGACATCGGATTCGACCGTGCGACGGATTCGGCCCCACACATCGATCTGCCAGCTCGCCTGCGCACCGGCGCTGTAGAGATTGGCGCGCGAGGTGCTGTTCGTGGTTACGGTTGTGCCCGTGCCGGTGGTGACCCCTTGCGAGAAGCCGCTGCCGCCGCCGCTGCGCGTGCGGACACCATTGACGGAGATGGTGGGGAACAGCGGTGCGCGATCGATGGCGATCTGCTCGGTCGCCGCTCGATAGGCCGCCTCCGAGGCCTTCAGGGTCTGATTGGAAATCACGACCTGGCGCTCAAGCGCGTCGAGCTGAGGATCATTGTAGATCGACCACCACTGTTCATCGGCCGGGATTTGGGCAGGCACCGCAGGCTTCCAGTCCTGGTCCTCCTTATAGGCACTGGCGACCGGCGCATCGGGACGGTGATAGTTGGGCCCAACCTTGCACGCACTGAGCAACAATAGCGACAGCGCCGGCGGCGCCAGCAGGCCCAAGCGACGAAGAACGTTTTGCATCATGAGTACTGTTCTCGTGGACCTTCGTACGCGCGCACGCCGCGGCGCGTGCGCGTCGAGGCCCAGACACGCAGACGATCCAGATAGAGGTAGACCACTGGGGTGGTGTACAGCGTCAGTACCTGGCTGACCAGCAGCCCACCGACGATGGAAATGCCGAGCGGCTGGCGCATTTCCGCGCCGCTGCCGGTGGTCACTGCCAGCGGGATGGCGCCCAGCAAGGCTGCCATCGTGGTCATCATGATGGGGCGGAATCGCAGCAGGCAGGCCTCGTAGATGGCGGTGCGCGCATCGACCTTTTGCGTGCGTTCGGTTTCCAGCGCCACATCGATCATCATGATCGCATTCTTCTTGACGATGCCGATCAGCAGAATGACGCCGATCAGGGCGATCAGGCTGAATTCGGTGCCGAATATCAGCAACGCCAGCACTGCGCCGACGCCGGCGGAGGGCAAGGTCGAGAGGATGGTGATCGGATGCACATAGCTCTCATAGAGCACGCCCAGCACGATGTAGACCGCAACGATGGCGGCCGCGATCAGCACCGGCTCACTTGAAAGCGACTGTTGGAAAATCTGAGCGGTGCCGGCGAACGAGCCATGCACCGAGATCGGCACGTGCAGGGTCTGCATGGTATTGCCGATCACATTGATCGCCGTGCCCAGCGAGACGCCCTCGGGCAGATTGAACGAGAAAGTGGTCGCCACGAAGGGACCCTGGTGATTGATCGCCAGTGGCGTCGTGCCGGGGCCATACTCGGAGATGCCTGCCAGCGGCACCATGGTCTCGGCGCTGGTGCTGACGGAAGCACCGGTGGAGGCGCCGCCGCGGGCGCTGTTGGTCAGCTGATTAAGAGCCAGATTCTGCGCGGCCGTGGCCGTCTGCGCGCTCGCCAGGGAACTTGAATTCGCGGAGGCTGCGACCGTACCCGTGGCCGCCGTCGTGGTGCCGGCGATGGTGTTGCTGCTGGTGCTGCTGCCCGCCGGCGCACTGCTGATGGTCGCAACATTCGTGTTCGTGCCCGTCGTGCTGGACGAGTTAGTGGCCGCGGACGTGCTGCTGCTGAAGGAGCCAAAACCCGCCGCGGTCGTCTGCGTACCGCTCAGCGCGCCGCCGGTGGTGCTGACCCATACTTCCCGGAGAGTCTCGGGATTCTGCCAAAAGCTTGGATCCACCTCCATGACGACGTGATACTGGTTCATGTCGTTGTAGATGGTCGACACCTGCCGCTGCCCGAAGGCGTCGTAGAGCGTGTTATCGATATTGGAAAGATTGATCCCCAGGCGCGCCGCGGTTGCGCGGTCTATCTTCAGCGCCACGGTCAATCCCTTGTCCTGCTGATCGGAATTGACGTCTGCCAGCTCCGGGACATTCTTGAGCGCATCCGTGATCTTTGGCGTCCAGGTCCGCAGATCCTGCAGGCTGTCGGCGAGAATCGTGTACTGATACTGCGAATTGCTCTGCCGTGCCCCCGCGCGGATATCCTGCACGGCCTGCAGGTAGAGCCGGGCACCAGTCACCACCGCCAGCTTGGCGCGCAAGCGTGCGATGACGCGGTCACTCTTGTCGTGGCGCTCCTTAAGCGGTTTCAGGCCGACGAAGATGTTGGCGGTATTGGTCGCTCCATAGCCGCCGCCGCCGGTGTATCCCACCACGTCCTGCACCGCCGGATCCTGCTGCACGATGCTCATGGTGGTGCGCAGCTTCTGCACCATCGCCTGGAACGAGATGCTCTGATCGGCCCGCAGGTTGCCGTTGAGCGTACCGGTGTCCTGCTGCGGGAAGAAGCCTTTGGGAATAATCGCGAACAGATAAATGTTCAGTCCGACGGTGGTGAGGAGCACCAGCATGACCAGGCGGGGATGGTCGAGCGCGGATGTGAGTGTGCGCCCGTAGAAATCGCGCATGGCATCGAAGCCTCGCTCCATGGCGGTCAGGAAGCGCCCCTGGCGGTGTTGACCACGCTGCCCGCGCAACACGAAGGCGCACATCATTGGGGTCGTGGTCAGCGAGACCACCAGCGATATGCCGATGGCCACCGACAGGGTGATCGCGAATTCGCGGAATGTTCGACCGACCAGCCCTCCCATGAGCAGGATGGGCAGAAACACCGCCACCAACGACAGGCTCATCGCCAGGACCGTGAATCCGACCTCGCTTGCGCCCAGCAGCGCGGCCTTGATGCGCGGCATGCCTTCCTCGACGTGCCGTGCAATGTTCTCCAGCATCACGATCGCATCGTCGACCACGAACCCTGTGGCCACGGTGAGTGCCATGAGCGACAGATTGTCCAGGCTGAATCCGAGCAGGTACATGGCGCCGAAGGTGCCGATCAGCGACAAGGGCACCGCCACACTGGGCACCAGCGCCGCACGACCGTCGCGCAGCATCAGGAATACGACCAGTACCACCAGCGCGATGGCGATCAGCAAGGTGCGCTCGACATCACGCAACGATGCGCGGATGGTCTCGGTGCGGTCGTTGGTTTCGATGATGCGGATGCTGGCCGGAATGGACGCCTGCAGATCGGGTATCAAAGCGCGCACGCGATCGACCACGTCGATGACATTGGCGCCAGGCTGCCGATGGAGCACTACCAGAATGGCCGTGGTGCCATCGGCGAGCCCGAGATTGCGCACATCCTCGACGCCGGTGCTGACCGTGGCCACATCCTTCAGGCGTACCGCGGCATTGTTGCGATAGGCGACGATCAGGGTCTGGTATTCGGCAGCCTGCGTGGCGGTATCGTTGACGTAGATCTGGAAGCGCTGGCCATTCTCCTGCAGCGCGCCTTTCGGACTGTTGGCATTGGCCGCCGAGAGCGCGGCGCGAACATCCTCGAGGCCGATTCCATATTGGAACAGGGCACGGGGATTGAGTTCGACTCGCACCGCCGGCAACGACCCGCCGCCGATCGTCACATCGCCGATGCCCTGTACCTGCAGCAGCTTCTGCTGCATGATCGTGGATGCCGAATCGTAGATCTGGCCACCGGTCAAGGTTTCGGAGGTCAGCGCGAGGATCAGCACGGGTGCATCGGCCGGATTGATCTTGCGATAGGTGGGGTTACTGCGAAGCGAGGTCGGCAGATCGACCCGCGCTCCCTGGATGGCCGCCTCGACATCGCGTGCTGCGCCGTCGATGTCGCGGCTGAGTTCAAACTGCAGCGAGATGCGGGCGTTGCCGACTGCGCTCGACGAGGTCATCTCGGTGACCCCGGCAATAGTGCCCAGGTGCCGTTCGAGCGGGGTCGTGACGCTGGTCGCGACCGTCTCGGGACTGGCTCCCGGCAGCGAGGCGGTGACCACGATGACGGGGAAGTCGACATTCGGCATCGGCGACACCGGCAACAGGAAGAATGCCAGCATGCCGGCAAGCGCCAATCCGATGGTCAGCAGCGAGGTCGCCACCGGGCGATGAATGAAGGGTGCCGAGATACTCACACGCCGAGTCCGCCCGGGGTGGCGCTGGCGACGTCCACTTCATCGCGTCGCGGAAAGCGGGCGCGCATCCGCGCGGCCAGCCGGTCGAAGAACAGGTAGATCACCGGCGTCGTGAACAGCGTCAGCAGCTGGCTGACGAGCAGGCCGCCGACGATCGATATGCCGAGCGGCGCGCGCAGTTCGGAGCCGGTCCCGGTGCCGAGCATCAGCGGCAGTGCCGCGAACAACGCCGCCACGGTGGTCATGAGGATGGGCCGGAATCGCAGCAGCGCCGCCTCGTGAATCGCATCGCGCGGGGCCTTGCCGTCCTCGCGCTCGGCGCTAAGCGCGAAGTCGATCATCATGATCGCGTTCTTCTTGACGATACCGATCAGCAGGATGATGCCGATGATGGAAATGATGTTGAGGTCGAGAC
>Ga0302308_10000131_pt1 | contig 64607 bp, 69 predicted proteins | sample III_Palsa_E3_3_FD_200531 | JGI IMG/M metagenome (GOLD analysis project Ga0302308, IMG submission 200531) | Peat permafrost microbial communities from Stordalen Mire near Abisko, Sweden - III_Palsa_E3_3 | ecosystem: Environmental > Terrestrial > Soil > Palsa > Peat permafrost | place: Sweden...
ACTTCGCGCCGCCACCGAAGCACACATGACCGTGATCGGTAGCGAACCCGAGCGCGTCAAAGCCTACTTCCGCGATCCTCGCGTCAAGTATGCCGCTTGATACTTTTTAAGGGCCGAATCAATAGGCCCCATACATGGCCTGAAAATTCCTAAGTAATTGATTTATCTATTGATGTCATGCCTAGCCCGAAAGGGTGCCTGGACGCACCTGTAGGAACCTACAGTTATCGCCCCATGAAAATTCTTCTCCAATGCCGCTACGTCCAAATTTTTGGAGTCACGGCAAATGTTGACGGTTGTATCTGGCACGAAGAATCAGCTGTCGCCTGGGCTTGAGGTGGCACTCGCGACCTACCGGCATCAAGTGTTTATTGAAGCGTTGGGCTGGCAACTGCCGGTCGAGAATGGGCTGGAGCGTGACCAGTTTGATCGGCCCGATACGCTGTATGTCGTTGCACAAGATAAGTGCGGATCGGTGTGTGGTTGCGCTCGTTTGTTGCCGACGACCCAGGCATATTTGCTGGACGAAGTGTTCCCCGGTCTCATGAATGGCGTACCTGCGCCACACGCGTGTGATGTGTGGGAACTATCCCGATTCTCGACCAAGTCCACCGACGCGGCTTCCACGTTATCCCGCGATGAGGCAAGGCGACGTTTTTGCGTCTTGTTTGCTGCGGTGGTCGAAGCTGCGATCGCTCAGGGTGCCACTCGACTGATTACCTTCACCGCCATGGGGGTTGAAAGAATTCTCAGAAGCATCGGCATGCATGCGCACAGGGTGGGGCCACCTCAGCTGATTGATGGCGAACCCGTGCTGGCCATGTGGATCGAATTGGACAACCAGACACGCCAGGCCTTGAACCTTCCGTTGATCGAATCCAGCGGGATAACCCATTGATTCGGGCCGTGCAGCTAGTCCTTCGTCGATTTTCATCCAGGCAAGCATGATTGACTCGAACACTCCAGACGCTTTCCCGTTTCTAGCTGGCAGATCAAAAGTCGGCGAACTGATTCGGAGCTTCGACTGGAAGAAAACCTCCTTGGGCGAGCTGAGTCAGTGGCCAGAATGCCTGCGGCTCGCCACGTCGATGATCCTGCGCTCCGATGTGCCCATGGCCATCCAGTGGGGGCTCGAGGGCACGTTGCTCTACAACGACGCCTACGGCGAAATTGCGGGCGCTCGTCACCCGGGCCTGCTTGGGCAGTCGGTTCGCGGTAGTTGGTCGGAGGTGGCTGACTTCAGGGCCCACGCCCTGGATCATGTGCTCAACGGAAATACGCTCAATTACCGTGATCAGCACATGTTGCTGTCGCGAAATGGCCAGCCCGCGGACATTTGGCTCGATATCAACTACAGCCCGATCGTCGACGAATCAGGAGTGCCTGTGGGGGCATTGGCCATCGTCAAAGACACCACCGAGCGGCTTCAGCTTGAGCAGCGCCTGCGCGTCGCCCAGGAAGCGGGTGGTGTGGGGACGTTCGAATGGTATCCGGACTGCGGCCGTCTCGATGTTTCCGACCAATTTCGCCGCATTTGGGGATTGGGCACCGACGTGGTCGTCACCGATGGCTTATTGGCCGAGCTCGCACACCCGGATGACCGGCATGAAGTAGCGGGGCCGCAGCGCCAGGATCTACCCAACCCCATCGCTTATTCGGAGTACCGGCGCGTCGACCCGACAACGGGCGAGATTCGCTGGATCGCGCGCCGCGGTGAGGCGATCCATCGCGACGGTGGTGTCCGGCGCTACGTCGGTATCGTCATGGATATCACCGAGCGGAAAAGGTCAGAGGAGTCCTTGATGGCGAGCGAAGTGCGGGAGCGTCGTCGAGTTGAACAGATGGATATCAAGCAGATCCGTCATCGCAATGTCCGCGTTTTGCTGGAGAAGCTCGGGCGTCACGGGAATCGCAGTGGAAAGCACTTCGGTGGCGTAACAATGCTGGCCGAACTACTTGGAAAGTCAGCTGCACAAGTCAGCCGTTTCGCTGCCGAAAAGCCCAGCACGTACATAGGCGACCGGATCGCTCGCGAAATCGAAGAGGCTTTCGCGAAAGAGCGTGGATGGATGGATCATGCGCAGTGGAGCGCCAACGTGGAGGGTGCCGAGCATGACCATGCCGCCGACTCGCCCCAGGCAAGGGGATTGGGCCGTTGAATCGACAGCCCATCAGTTACTCAACTACTGTCAGGTCGTACCCGTGCGATCGGCACGAGTCCACTCCTGTTTTCGAATGCGCGCGCAGCACGTCCGCGGTAAATCCCAGGTTTTAATCCTCATCAGGAAGAGCAGTCCATGGAAAAGGTCTATGCAGTGCAGGAGTTCTACGAGGTGTATGACGGCATCCGGGCCGACAAGCCGCTGCTCTACGGTTGTGAAAGCGTGGCGCGGGAGCGCGCTGAAGTGTTAGCCCAGGATCGGCACGGTGTGCTGGTGTATGAGCAGGTCATTGATGCTGATAGCGGCAACCGCTCGGAGCCGATGATCCTCGCAAAATATGGCAACGTACCGAAAATGTTTGCCTGATATAGATCATCTGGCTGCGTCATTGGTCCACGAAGCTCAGGGCAGCAGGCCAGCGTACGCTCAAACTCGGCGGGCTCGGCGGTGCGATCCGTCGAGCCCGCTAAGTTTTCGGTATAGGCTTTTGGATGGGGATCGCTGGCGCCCTGCAGGTGTCGTCAAGGATCCATCTATACTTGTGGGTATCCTCTGGGCCGGCTTGCTCGGGCGCTTTCAATCACCGGATATCGAGGCAATGTACGAAGCGTGCATCGATCTTCTCTTCAGGACGCGTCCTGTCCTGGACATCCGGCGCGTTTGCGCGTCGGATAGTGGTCGCCGGCCTGGAACACTTTCATAGCCTGAGACAATTGGAGAACCCTTGATGATGCGTCACCCCTTGCGACGAGCTTTCGCGTTCGCCATCTTGCTCCTCGTCGCGCCCATCACTTTTGCGCAAGCGCCAAAAACCGTACTGCTGCAGGACCTTACCTGGACGGAAGTGCGCGACCAGATCCAGGCAGGCAAGACCACCATCATCATTCCCATTGGCGGAACCGAGCAAAGCGGTCCTGATGTCGCACTGGGCAAGCACAACGCGCGCGCGGCGTGGCTTTCGCAGAGAATTGCTGAACGGCTGGGTAACGCGCTCGTTGCGCCGGTCATCGCCTATGTGCCGGAGGGAAGCTACTCACCACCGGCGTCACACATGCGTTTCCCTGGGACGATTACCATTTCGGACAGCACGTTTGAACAGATGCTGGAGTCCGCAGCCAATAGTTTTGCGGTGCATGGTTTCAGGAATATCGTCTTTCTGGGCGATCATGGCGGCTATCAGAACGATATCAAACGGGTAGTCGCCCAGCTCAACAAGACATGGTCCGGTACGCCGGCCCGGGCGTTCGTCCCGCCGGAGTACTACGGCACCCTTTCCGATGGTTATGCACAGATCCTGCGCCAGCAAGGCTTTCGCGATGATGAAATCGGTGAGCATGCCGGACTGGCGGACACCTCGCTACTACTTGCCGTGGCACCGCAGATGGTTCGGCTGGATCGTCTGCAAAACAGCCCGAAACTTGGCTCGGCCGACGGTGTCTATGGCGGCGATCCCCGCCGTTCGACAGCGAAACTTGGTCAGCTGGGCATTGATGCTATCGTTTTACGTACGGTTGATGCGCTGAAGAAAGACACAGCTGGCCGCTGATGCGGCCAACTGGCGCAACCTGCAACAGCTACTTTATTTGCTTAGGAGAGTCGTCATTACTACGCGTTTTCATCTTCATCATCTATTGCGGCTCGCATCGTATGCGGCCGCCGTAACGACGGGTCTGTGCGCAGCGGGTGTCGCAGCGGCGCAGTCCATTGTGCCCGTCGCTGGCATGCTGCCGGTGGTCAACCCCCAGAATCTCTATAGCGAAACAGGTGCCAGTCATCTGAGTCCTGCTGTCGCGGGTGCATTGCCGCGGATCTATGTCCCCAACCTGCGTTCGAACGACGTCTACGTGATCGATCCGGCGACGTACAAAGTGGTGGACAAGTTTCCCGTCGGCCGTAGCCCGCAGCATGTTGTCCCTGCATGGGATCTGCAGACGTTGTGGGTAACCAACAATGCCGAAGGCCGCACCGACGGCAGCCTGACACCGATCAATCCAAAGACCGGAAAGCCGGGTGAGGCGATCAAGGTCGACGATCCGTACAACATGTACTTCACGCCGGATGGGAAGAACGCCATTGTGGTCGTCGAAGCGCATGCGCGACTGGACCTTCGCGATCCGCACACGATGGCGCTGAAATGGAGCCTTCCGGTTCCTGGATGCAAGGGCATCAACCACGCCGATTTTGCGATTGATGGCAGCTATGCCATTTTCACCTGCGAATTCGAAGGCAAGCTGGCCAAGATCGATTTCGTCAACCGCAAGGTGCTGGGATACCTCCCGCTCGCCAACAAGGGCATGCCGCAGGACATTCGCGTCTCGCCCGATGGCAAGGTGTTCTATGTCGCCGACATGATGGCGGACGGCGTTTACGTGATCGACGGCAAGAGTTTCACCAAGATCGGGTTTATCCCGACGGGCGTCGGTACACACGGGATGTATCCGAGTCGGGATGGCACGAAACTCTACATCGCCAACCGTGGCTCGAACCTCATTCACGGGCCGCGCCACGGAAAAGGCAGTGTGTCGGTGCTCGACTTCGCCTCCCGCAAGATCGTCGCGAATTGGCCGATACCCGGCGGCGGCAGTCCAGACATGGGAAATGTCAGTGCCGATGGCAAGACGTTGTGGCTGTCGGGACGCTTTGACGATGTCGTCTATGCGTTCGACACGACGACCGGCTCAGTCAAATTCATCAAGGTCGGCGCGGAGCCTCACGGGCTGGCAGTCTGGCCGCAGCCAGGGCGCTATTCGCTGGGTCACACCGGAGATATGCGTTGATGCGGGTGACCCGCACATCGTGAACGTCGCTGCCATCTAAAAGCGGCTAAAGGGGTCTGGCGAAGCCATTCAAGGCTTACGCGGACCCTGGCTTTCTTCGGCAGGCTTTCCTCCCACACCACGAAGATCGGCCACCTTTCCGAGCAATCCAAACCAGAACGGCGCACCGAACAGGGCGGCGGTCGCCGTGACTACCCACCCGGGGATCGCCCACAGCACCGCGTACTGCCACAAGTTCGATGGCAGCGACCACAGGCGATGCCAGCCAATCGGTAATTGACTCATCGACGATAGCGCCCCGTCCACCGTTGTGGGCGGGGTAACTGCTATCGCCGGGCCATGATTATTGATCGTAAGTACCCACACCGTGGCCATGACCTGGTGGGCGTCGACGTTGAAGCCGACAGCGATGACCAAGGCAAACACGAACGTCCAGAACTGCGCCTTGCGCTTGTACGCGCCGGAGATTCTGTCCATCGATGTGTCGAACCAGCGGGCGACGTCTGCTTCAAATCCGCTGATGTTACCGGCGGCGCGGTCATACATGCCGAGCAGGCATGTCCTCAGTTGCCCATCGGTGATGCTGGCGATGACGGGGCGCAACAGCGTGAACGTGACCAGCCCTTTTTGCAGTGAATCAACCAGTGCGCGGGCGAAATTTTGCGGCTCGATATATGAGGGCGCGTATTTGAGTGATAGATCAGCAAGAGTCGCGGCTTTACCATCACTACGTGGATTTACCAAAGCGTGGTTGTAGACATCAAGCACCAGGCTTTGCCCGTTGAGCAGGTCAGTAACGCCGGTGAGCAATGTCTTCGCGCGCCAGCGCAGCATCGAAGCCACCGCCTCCTGCACGCTACTGGCAATCAGCGCAACGGATCCGAAGCACACGATCATGCCCGTGGCGACTTCGAGAACGGTACTTCCGAACATACATGCCTCCCATGCACAGACCAGCGGATGGATCAGATCACGTCTGGCAATCATCCGTCATCAAGTTCGTGTCGACCTCAATGCCGACCTTTACCAGGGTGTTGCCGGAAAATTTGATCCTTGCAACAGCTGGGGCTGTGCCGATGGCGTCTGGATACAGTCTACGCAGGATGTGTCCAGCGCATAACATGCGATGTTTTTCGTGATATTGGAAGACAGCATCGCCGCATAGCAAATCGCATGATGATTGCCGCCGATGCTGTCGCCGATCACCGCGCTCGCGGTGATCTCGTTCTGAGCAACTGGCTGTCCATTCACTCTGATGGTCACGGTTTCTTGTAGCGGCACATATAACGGCGGCGGTGGCACCGTGGGGACCAGATCACGTTCGTAAGCGATGGACACGCAGTTCACCCCGGTGTTGCTGAAGTTCTCCACATAAATTTTGTCACCGGGATGCGGCGTGGCCAACAAATAGGCGTTGACCTGCGCAAAGCCCGAATTCTTGGCCAAGTCGTAGGACAGGTACGCGGCGACGGCAGCGCCAAGGCTATGGGCCACAATCGTCACAGAGGCGTCACGCGCCGTACGCCGGTTTTGCGCCTGCAACGAACCGATCTTCTGGATGATGCCCGTTGCCGCTGCTGGCGCCGAGACGGTGGCCGCGGCGCCCAGGGTCATTGCTTCATAAATTCCATAAAACCCCGCGGGCACAAAGCCGCCGTCGGGATGGGCTTTCGGGTTGCCACCTTTCTGGACCAGCTGGTTGAACAGCGCGAGTGTCATGCCGTGCAGGACGTCCGGTGTGGCGACCACGTTCTGCGCCCATTCCGGTCCGCTCTCCGTGCCGCGGATCGTGATGAGATATGCATCGGGGGCCTGCTGGTGCCTGAAGATAGCGCCGAAGTAGGTAGTGTCATTCAAGCCAAGTAACCAGTGCTCGATATCGCCGACGATGTCTGCCGCTACGGTCGTGCGTAGCCAATCGACAAAGTCCCACTCCGGAGCAAATCGGGTATCGCCATTGGGATTGGAGGTGTCGTGGACATACATGTCTTCCGCGTACATCGCGAATTGCGCGTACCAAGCCATGGCATCACGAGCATGGCCGATCGTTGTATTGTCGGCGAAATGGCTGAAGAGCGGATTTGGAGTTGGTATGGCCATAACACCCCTCAAGACCGTCAGGTAAAGCAGGTATTCCCCTGGAAAGCGCTTGCACTCACTACTGCGCGAAACCACAGCTAATGCATCCGCCCTTCATTCCATGTGCCACACGTCTTTGGAGTGGGCTCGCCGACATGCGTCCGGAGAAAGGTATCGGGCGCGACAGAATGTGCGCATCGTGCGCGAGGTCTCGTTAAATACAGGTAATGCCATGTTCAATACTTGAGGACTGCCGAATGCGGGGTCTGCGCTGGCCCTCCGGGGTCATTCGCTGGATCCATAAGGTTTCCCCAAGTTGCCGGACAGCCGATAGTATCTGTGTAGAATATGTTGCAAGAATCCGCGACATACCGGCATATTGAATAGTGCCCGCATACGCAAAGCTGAGCTTATTAACCATAACCAAAGTTATCCATAGCCAGGTTGCCAGATCGCCATCCATGTCCAGTTTCAGACATCTGCAAATGCTCATGCGCTACAAGGCCTGGGCCAATGATCTTCTCTTTCAGACAATCTCTGAACTTCCTGAAGACGAGTTGGTTGCCCCGCGTCCCATTATCTTTGGAAGCATCCTGCGAACCCTGAATCATGTTTACGCCATGGACATCGTGTGGAAGGCACATCTTGAAAGTCGCCCCCACGAATATGCGACACGTAATCCCGAAACAAGTCCGCCGTTTGCTGAGTTACGTGATGCGCAAAAGGATATGGACGCCTGGTACGTGAGCTACGCGCGAGGCCTGGATGCTTCGGCATGCGAGGAGATAGTGGATTTCACCTTCATCGGTGGCGGCTCCGGTTCGATGAGCCGTGGCGACATCCTGCTTCACGTCGTCAATCATGCGACGTACCACCGTGGTCATGTTGTCGGCATGCTCTACCAGATACCAGTCCCGGTGCCGACAACTGACCTTCCCGTGTTCTTGCGAGACAGTGCTTGTGCTGTAGTCCCGGAATAACTTCTGCCCTAACGAACGAGAACCCATCATGGCCCTAAATCTCGAAACGCTGTCACCGAAAGACCTCCAGGCTCTGATTGCCAATGCGCAGTCGCATATGCATGCGGCCCGTGCCAACCAGATCCAGGAACTCCGCAAAAAAATCGACACCTTGCTCCACAACAATGGCCTGGCCCTCGCCGACGTATATCCAAGCCGCGGCGGCAAGACTGGCAAGAAGCCTGCGGTTGCGCCCAAATATCAGAATCCCTTGAACCATGCGCAGACCTGGTCGGGCCGTGGAAAACGACCGTTCTGGTTTGTTGAAGCTCTCAAGCGCCGTGGCGTCACCGCCGATGGGCTCTTGATCGCCCCTGCATCCCGGGCTGCTCCGGCCAAAGCTTCTGCGAAGAGGGTAGCCAAGAAAGCGGTCAAGAAAACAGCAAGGAAGACTGCCAAGAAGATTGCCAAGCGCTAGTTGCCCAGCAAGCTGCACGACCCGTGCAACCGCAGCCCTGCAGGAGCAATCCTGCGGGGTTTTTGTTGAACGTGTCGGATCGAACCCTCTCGCCTTAAGCCATGGTGCGTCGGCAAATCGACGAGCGGAAGTTGCAACAACTGGACGAGATGGGCGAGTGAGTCCAACATGCTGGGCTAGCGGATGACCCAGGTAAAGAGGAACCAATGAAACACATCGTAATTGCAGGTGGGCTGCTGGTGCTGGTCGGATGTTCCAGTATCACGCCGATAACGCCAGCGGGCAATGACACCTTTGTCGTTGGGTCGAAGAAGCTCGTCGATCAGGCCGATATAATCGACGTCAAATCGTCAGCCTTGGGGCTCGCCATCGATTTTTGCAACAAACAGAAGAAAGACATCGAGGAGCTGAACGCGCAGGCGGCAGTAGTGCCTGCTCCGACGTCGCCGCAACGGGTCAAGGTGACCTTCAAGTGTGTAGCGAGGCCGACCGAAACCGTAACTGGGAATTAAATGGCTCCCCTGCATTTATCCTATGCCGCATGATTCAGCTCAAGATGACCCAAACGTCACGGTGAATTGACGCGCGCGAGTAAATCATCGCTCACGTCCTAACCGTCGTGAGGTGAATTCATGAACAGTTTAAAATGTCTTGCCTTGGCCGCTGTTGCTGGAGCTTGTCTGGCGGCGACCGCTCCGAAAGTGGAAGCTCAGGTTGTCGTTGGTATCGGAGCGGCTCCCATATGCCCCTACGGCTACTATGACTACGCTCCGTACTCCTGCGCTCCCTACGGCTATTACGGCCCCGAATGGTTTACCGGCGGTGTCTTCATTGGTGCTGGCCCGTGGTTTCATGGCCATGCCGAGTTTCGCGGTCATGTAGATAACCACTACGATGTTCAGCGTGGCTATCGGGGCCCGATGCCGAACCGTGGCGACAGGCCTGAGCCAACACGGCGTCCCGGTGCGGTTGCCAACTTCAGAGGCAATGAAATGCGTGATGGACGCGGCCACGTAAGTGGCGACGGGCATTGAGAACCCCCTGGAAGGAATGATTCATTGGCTGGTGGAATCCAATTCCGGGCCAGAGAGTTTTCCAATAAGGCGGGTTAGCTCAATCGATACTTTGCCTATGTTCCGAGGCAACAGTGCGCGCATGATGCAGCACCTCGCGAATTGCGAAGTCGGAGGGAACTGCATCATGCGCGCAGCAGGTACGGCAGAAATTTTTAGGCAACAGGCAACGACGAGTCGACCGAGGGATTACCTCAAGACTTCACATCGGTGGCACGGTCCCATGGATACCGACAGCTACGACTCTGGCGGTTATCGGATTGCCGGGGTTGGCGGCTACGAAAACGTGTGCACCCTTGACGATGGCGCTCTTGTCCGCAAGTTCGAAAGTCACCACCGGTGCGTCTGCGGGTACATCGATCGATTTTTCACCTTTCCCATAGTCAACCACGATGGTGCGATCGCCGCTGCCTGTCGCGCTCTTTACGGTGCCGTTCGTCATCGCCGATGACATCGGCACGCCTTGATTCATCGTCTTGACGGTGCCGTTGGTCATGGCCGAAGCCATGGCGCTGCCGCTGGTCACGGCCGACGCGCCATGACCCTGGGCGGGAAGATCCCAAGCGTAATCTCCCAGACCCGATCCCTTCATGGCCAGTGGAAACACCACTACTTCAAGCGCACGGGAGGTACTGCCATTGGGCACGTTGGCCGAACCGATAAATGAGCCGGGCTGGATCTGATCGAGGCTGCTTGGAACGACGCCAGTGATGCGTGTGTCGGCTGCAATGACGATGGTCCTTGGGCCGGCATCGGTCTGCACTGTAAAGCCGGTCCCGGTCACGTCGGTAATGGTTCCGCGGACATGTATCGGCTGATCGGCCGCCATGGCGGACATGGCGGGAACCGAGGTCGCAGCAACCAAGGCGGCGAGCAGCAAATTTCGTTTGAAGTAGCGGATTTTCATCAACGTGACCTTCGGGTGGGTGGGGGACGAATAAGGCTCTAATCCTGACCTTTCGCCGTGGGACAGCCCATCGTTACCTAGCCCGCGATTGAACTGCACAAGTCGGGGCAGGCGGTCACACGCATTCGGCAGCGCTATCATCAGCATCCGCTATCCAATCAGCCAAACAGGACTGCAGCGTGCTTGAACCACAATGGCATCAGTGGATACGCGAGAACCTTGATCGCGGTTGTACGGTGGAGTCCCTGGTAGAAGCCATGGCGTCACGCCAGATTGAACCCGGTCTGGCGATTGCCACCATCCGCCAAGTGATGGCAGTACCGGTATCCGTCGCCATGGCAGCGCCGGTTTCATCGCTGCCCCGGTACTGGCCTGCGGGATTTCCATTCCTCGACGCCAACATCATGCGGCTGGAGGGTCGCGAGATCCGATTACGCACGCGGCTGGACGCGCCGGCAGTGGCGGTGCTGGATGGGGTGCTATCCGACGACGAATGCGAGCAGCTGATCGACTTGTCACGCAGCAAGCTGGCACGTTCAACCGTGGTCGATCCGGAGCAGGGCGCCGAGGCGACCACGGCTGAGCGCGACAGTGAGGGCATGTACTTCCATCGCGGCGAAAACCCGCTGGTAAGCGCCATCGAAACGCGGTTGTCGCGGATCATGTGCGTGCCAGTTAGCCATGGCGAAGGTTTGCAGGTACTGCATTACGGGCGAGGCGGTGAGTATCGCCCGCATTTCGACTATTTTGATCCCGCATTGCCCGGCAGCGCCGTGCACCAGGTCAGCGGCGGTCAGCGCACAGCGACGCTTATCCTCTACCTCAACACGGTCGACGAGGGTGGCGAAACTGTTTTCCCGCAAGCGGGATTTCGCTGTGTGCCGCGACGCGGCATGGGCCTGTACTTCGCCTATGGCGCCAGTGGTGGGCAACTCGATCCTCTGACCCTGCACGGCGGCGCGCCCGTGGGGCGAGGCGAGAAGTGGATCGCGACGAAATGGGTGCGCGAGAGGCCTTATGGCTGAGCGGTGCCGATCGGTCCGGCCAGTATTGCTGAACGTTTCCAACGGTACTTAACGCCTTTGTCGCGAATTCTGTACTTTGGTGATCGCAAGCTTGGGCGCTTGTCAGGTTCAAGCAAGGGCTAGTTATGGAAACACTCTACGTCGTACAGAGTTTTCGCGAAGTGGAAGGTGACGTCTTGCCGGAGAAGCCGGTACTTCACGGGATGGAAGAGTGTGCGCGCAAGCGTGGTGAGCAACTCGCCGCGCAGCGTGAAGGCGTGCTTGTGTACGCGCAGGCCGCAGACACGAACCGAGGAGAGTATTCAGATCCGGTCATTCTGGCGAAGTACGGTCACGTCCCGAATCCGCAGGAACAGAGCCTGCGAGACTTTCGCTAAGTGGTTAGGGCAGGCGCTGGTTGCGGTTATTCCGCGGTTTGATCGTCTGGTGAGAAACCCGCCATCAGGTGGGTTTTTTGTAGGTGGGACCAGTAGCCGTTTCCCGCGGATTCTCTCAACCGTGATTCCCTCACGCGGCATGTAGGCATTGGCTTACATATCGAACGTTCTTGCGATGTCACATTGCATACAGATGAGGCTGATCCGGACAGGGATATGCTCGTGAGGCTGCCACCTGATTCCCTCGTGGCTTGAGCGGATTCGATAGTGGACGTTACGCGCAGGCAATCGACCGTTGATCGCTGGAACGTCTGCCAATGGTCAGCGCGCGTATGCCTTCAGCACGTTGGCGCATCACTTTATTCGCGTAAATTAGTGGCTGGTGTTGGAGGGCACAGCGGAGATTTTGCTGATCGTTGCAGCGCCGTATTTCAGCATGCCTAATGCCCCGCTGAAGCACCGAACTGCTTGCAATGGGGCGATCGACCGCCTAGCTTCATGGGAGCCCAACCAAGGAGGGCATTCAAGTGATCAATGTTGTTTTGGTGGACGATCACGAGCTGGTGCGCACCGGCTTCAGGATGATTTTGCAGCAGCAAGTGGATATCTGCGTCAGCGGCGAAGCGGGAAGCGCTGAGGAAGGTTTGCGCCTGATTCGCTCGCTGGCGCCGGATATTGCGTTGGTCGATGTGCACATGCCTGGCATGAGCGGCGTCGAACTCACCGAGCGTGTCTGCCGGGCAAAACTATCCACGCACATCGTCATCGTGACGGTGGTCGATGACGCGCGCTTTCCCAAGCGCCTGCTTGATGCTGGCGCGCTCGGCTATCTGACCAAGGGTTGCAGCGCCGAAGAGCTGGTATCCGCCGTGCGCCAGGTCGCCAGCGGCCGGCGCTATCTTGCGCCAGCAGTGGCCCAGCAGCTGGCACTGGCGACGCTCGATGGCAACACGTCGCCGTTTGACGTGCTCTCCAGCCGTGAACTGGAGGTGGCCATGATGCTGGTGCGTGGCAAGCCGTTAACGGTTATTGGTGAGCAGCTCAATTTGAGTCCGAAAACCGTGTCCACCTACAAGCAACGCCTGATGGAAAAACTGCATGTGGACCATGTTTTGAGCCTGGCTCACTTGATGACCGTGCATGGTTTACTCGATACATCGAACCATCAGGTTGGCAACTGACTGAAAAACACTGACATCGAAGCTTTGCGAGAGCGCTGACTGCTCAACACGGCGTAACCGCCACCAAAAAAAACCGGACTTGCGTCCGGTTTTTTCATGGCTTGGTTTTTACGGCCTGAAACAGTGCAGTAACGACTCAGTGGTGCGAATCGTCCTTGCGCTCGTTAACCGGCTCGGTCGCTGCCGGCTTGCTTTCATGGCCAGGTGTTGCCGGCTTTGCCGAATGGATCGGTTGTGTCAGCAAGTCGCCTTGCTTGGGCAGCGTTACAGCAGCGTTCGCTGATGCCGGCTGCTCGGGCATGTGGATCGCGGTTGTCGGTACAGCAGCAACGACCGGGTTAGCAGCGTTCTGGTTGACCGGAACTGCCGAAACTGCTGGTGGGACTGCCCGAGGCGCTGGAAGTGCTGTCGCCGCGGCCGGAATTACCGAAGCAGCTTGAACCACCGGAGCCGCGACCGGAGTTACCGGAGCAGCTTGAACTACCGGAGCTACAACCTGAGCCACTGGAGTTGCATGGACTACCGGAGCTACGACCGGAGCCACTGGAGCTGCGTGGACTACCGGAGCTGCAACCGGAGTTACCGGAGCTGCTGGAGCTACCGAAGCAGCGGACGGGGTTACCGGAGCTGCTGTAACTGCCGACGGAATTGCAGGCGTCGCTGCGGCTGTCACTGGAACCACCGGAGCTGCGGGTGCTACCTGAGCCGTCGGGGCTGTCGGAGCCGCAGGAGTAACCACCGCTGTCGGCTGCACTTGAGCTGCCGGCGTGACGTGCGGCGCCGGCTTGACGTCTGCAGCGGGGCTGCTGGCCGTTGTCGTCGGTGTTGCCACGGATGTGACGCTAGCTACCGGTGCAGGAGCAGCACTTGCTTTGTCGGCACTGTTGTCCGTGCGCGTCACCGCAGCAGCGGTCGGCGGCTGGACGGCTGCAGCAGAAGCGGGCGGCGCTGCCGGGGCAACCTTGCTCGTCTCGCTCACTTCACTGACCGCTGCTGCCGACGTTGCCTGATCGGGGATCGGGGGCAGGGTCGGCAGGCTGAAAGTCGTCGCGGCCGGCGCAGCGGAATTGACCGCAACATGAGCCGCCGGCGTGCTGGCAGGCTTCGGCTGACTGTCGGTCGAAGCGCCAACCACGGTTTCAGCGGCCTTTTCGATAGCTACCGGCATCGTGGGCTTGCGCACTTCAGGCGCTGACGACGACACGCTGCTGTCCCGCATGCCGCTGTCTGCCGGCTTGGCGACAGCCTCGGCCGGCGGTGTCACGGTTGCAGCCTGGGCATCACGCGCGGGTTCACTGCGGATCGTCGATTTTTCTGCCTCAGCATGGCCGGCGGCATCGTCACGATCTTCGTCGTCGAGTGCTTCTGCCTGCACCGTATCGGGGTTCGTGCCGTTCGGAGCAGCTTCGTCATGACGGCGCCGGCGGCGACCACCACGACGACCACGCCGACGACGCGACTGGCTGCCGTCGGCATCGAGCGTGCTGTCAGCGGACTCCGGCGCAGTCGATACCACCGGCGCTGCGAGCAGTTCGGCTTCCTTCGCGGCATCGTTCAGTGGCGCTGCGACAGGGCGCTCGTTCGCAGCGGCGCGTGGCTGCTGCTGCGGACGCTCGCTCTTCGGCTGCTGCTGGTTCGGGTTCGGCTTGCGTTCGGTCCGTGCCGCATTGTTTTCGGCGGTAGCTACCGGCTTGGGTTGGCGCTCTGCCTTGGCCGTCTGGGTCTGTGCCTGCTGTGGCTGACGCGGCTGCGCCTCGTTGCCGCGCTGACGAGCGTTCCTGGGCTGTTGCTGCTGTGCGCCCGCTTTCGGCGAATTCTGCTGCGCCGATTCGCGTCGCGGCTGGCGCGCCGAAGAGGCGTTCTGCGAGTTGCCGCCGCGGTTTCCGCGGTCATCACGGCGATTGCCGCGCATGCCGTCATTACTATCAGCGCGTGGCGCTGGGGCGGATACCGGAGCAGCAGCTTCAGCGCTGCGGAACCAGCCCAGCAGGCGCGAGATAACGCCGCCGGAAGGCGCCGCGACAGCTGCTGCCGGCTGACGACGCGCAACAGGCTGCACCACGGCAACCGGTTCAGCAATTTCTTCGCGCAGCGGAGCCGGGCTGGACGGCACGATGCCGCTGACAGCCGGCTGTTCGCCGCTGCCCAGAGCCTGGCCCATCTTGGGCAGCTCGGCAGTTTCCACCGTGGTCAGCCTTTCGTAGCTGGGCTTGCTGTGCTCGCCCATATCGGCTTCGCGAATACGCTGGATTTCAATATGCGGCGTTTCCAGCTTTTCGTCGGCGACGATCATCACGTGCACCTTATGGCGCAGTTCGATCTCCACCACGCTGGCGCGCTTTTCGTTGAGCAGGAAATTAACGACGCTCGACGGCGCCTGCACCAGCACCTGGCCGGTGTTTTCCTTCATCGCATGTTCTTCGATCAGGCGTAGGGTCGACAGCGAGAGCGATTCCACGCCACGGATGTGGCCGTGACCTTCGCAGCGCGGACAGACGATCTGGGTCGCTTCGCCGAGGCTCGGGCGCAGGCGCTGGCGGGACATCTCAAGCAGGCCGAAGCGCGAAATCCGGCCGATCTGTACGCGGGCGCGATCAAGCTTCAAGGCATCCTTGATGCGATCTTCCACTTCGCGCTGGTGCTTGGGGCTGTCCATGTCGATGAAATCGATCACGATCAGGCCGCCGGCATCGCGAATGCGCAGCTGGCGGGCGATTTCCACCGCCGCCTCCAAATTGGTGTTGAACGCGGTCTCCTCGATGTCACTGCCCTTGGTGGCCTTGGAGGAGTTGATGTCGATCGCGGTCAGCGCTTCGGTCTGATCGATCACGATCGAGCCGCCGGACGGCAGGCGCACCTGGCGATCGAACGCGTTCTCGATCTGCGTTTCGATCTGGTAGCGCGTGAACAGCGGGGTGTCGTCCTTGTACAGCTTGAGCTTGCGCAGGGCGTTCGGCATGACCTGCTGCATGAAATCGCGCGCGTCGTTGTAAAGCGATTCCTCGTCCACCAGGATCTCGCCGATGTCGCTGCGCAGATAGTCGCGCAGGGCGCGGATGAACAGCTTCGATTCCTGATAGATAAGGAACGGGGCTTTTTGCGATGTGGCGGCAGCGGAGATCGACTTCCACAGCTGGAGCAGGTAATCGAGGTCCCACTGCAGCTCTTCGGCATCGCGACCGAGGCCGGCGGTGCGCACGATCAGGCCGACATCGTCCGGCACCGTGACGTGCTCCAGCGCTTCTTTCAGCGCCTGCCGATCCTCACCCTCGATCCGCCGCGATACACCGCCGGCCTTCGGGTTGTTCGGCATCAGCACCATGTAGCGGCCGGCCAGGCTGATGAACGTGGTCAGGGCCGCGCCCTTGTTGCCGCGCTCCTCCTTCTCCACCTGAACCACGACTTCCTGACCTTCCCGCAGCAGCTCGCGGATGGTCGCCTTATGGGGATCCAGGCCCTGAGTGAAGTAGTCGCGGGAGATTTCCTTCAGTGGCAGGAAACCGTGGCGTTCGGCGCCGTATTCGACGAAGCAGGCTTCCAGTGAAGCCTCGACGCGGGTGATACGACCCTTGTAAATATTGGACTTTTTCTGTTCCCGCGAAGGGATTTCGATGTCCAGGTCGTACAGGTTTTGGCCATCGACAATGGCCACACGCAACTCTTCACGCTGAGTCGCGTTGATCAACATACGTTTCATGGTGGTAATCCTCGGCTTGGCCGCGCGTCGCGTGCCGCGGTGGCGCCGGGTATGGCGGCCTGCCGGGGATCGCGCCGCTGCGGTTAAGCGGCAAAATGACGGCACCGTTACCGGTGTCGGGATGATTCGGTCTGCTGCGCCCGCCGCCCCGATACCTCAATGGCATCGGACAAACAGCAGCCCAAACCGTTACGATGAAAGGGAGCCGCAACCGGCTACCAAGGCAACCGGCGCAATCCTCGCCGACGTTACGGGCGGGTATTCGACCCGATCCAGACATCGATGGGCAGAAAGTAGCGCCCACCGAGTATCCTATTTCAGCAGGTTTTTTTCAATGCAGACGGTAACTTCCCCCGACGCACCTCAAGGTGTACGTCAAGTCGAGATCGGCCCCGAGCGAGACGGCCAGCGCATCGACAACGCGCTGGTGACCATGCTCAAAGGCGTGCCCAAGAGCATGATCTACCGGCTCCTGCGCACCGGCCAGGTACGCGTCAACGGCAAGCGGGCCAAGCCGGACACGCGTCTCACGGCTGGTGATATGTTGCGGATTCCGCCCGTGCGGGTCGCTGAACGGCCCGAAGGGAAGGGGCCGCCAACCGGTCAGGTGAACCAGGTGGCCGAGGCGATCATCTTCGAGGACAAGCACTTCCTGGTCATCGACAAGCCCTCCGGCGTGGCCAGTCATGGCGGCAGCGGGGTCAGTCACGGCGCGATCGAACTGCTGCGCGCGGCACGACCGCAAGACCATCTGGAGCTGGTGCATCGGCTCGATCGGGACACCAGCGGCGTGCTGGTGTTTGCCAAGACGCGGGCTGCGCTGATTGGCTTGCAGGCAGAAATTCGCGGCGGTACGGTCACCAAACAGTACCTGTGCCTGATGGTCGGACACCCGTCCAAGGCCAAGTTCGATGTGAACGCGCCGCTGATGAAGTCGATTCTCCAGGGCGGCGAGCGCATGGTGAGGGTGGCTGATAACGGCAAGCCGTCGCTGACTTTTTTCCGCGAAATGGAGCAGTACCCCGGCGCCCGCCTGATGCAGGCGACGCTGGGTACCGGTCGTACCCATCAGATTCGCGTGCACGCGCAGCATATCGGGCATCCGCTCGCCGGCGACCCGAAATACGGCGACAAGGACATGAACCGGCGTTTCAAGGAGATGGGCCTCAACCGGCTGTTCCTGCACGCCTCGCACATGAGTTTCGAGGTGGACGGGCGCGCTTATTCGTTCTCTGCGCCGATGCCGGACGACTTGAAGGACTTCCTGGATGTGCTTTCCGTGAAAGGAAAGCGGCTGAAGTACATGCTGGAAAAGTCGCGCACCGACTTCTGAAGCACTCAATCAGCGCGCAAGCAGGCCTTCGACGCGCGCGGCGCAGATAAAGTCATTCATCGACAGCCCGCCCACATCGTGGGTTGACCACAGCAGGTGGCAATGGCCGTAACCGGCCTCGATATCCGGGTGATGATCTTCATGATTGGCCATGAAGCCGACCGCGTTGATAAAGCCCAGCGTGTGATGGAAGTCGTTGAATTTGAAATCCTTGACGATGGCCTTGCCATCAGCGCTCAACTGCCAACCCGGCACCTGGCTCAGCAGCGTGGCTATTTGCGTGCGGTCAAGGGCGTGCTGGCTGCCTTTGCGCGGCTGGCAATGCTGGGTAGCGAGGTCGATCGTGTTCATGCGGAGGTCCATGGGCTGAAAGCTGAAGGCGAAGCGTCGAAGTTACGTGTGCAAAAGTCAAAGCACGCACTTCATCCGAAACAGGACTAAAATGGTGCTGTTTCGCCTGCGAGGTCAGCAGGCGTCAGTATTCGTGGCACTGGAGCCAGGCATGATCGATATTTCAGAACGCGCACAGCAACATTTTTTGCGGCTTCTTTCACAACAGGGCACCGAAGGCCTGAGCATCCGCCTGCGGGTGACCGCACCCGGGACGCCAGCGGCCAACTGCGAGCTGGAGTTTTGCGAGCCGGCCGATCTGGCTGGTGGCGAATGGACGATTGAATGCGCTGGTTTTCTGTTTCACATCGACGGCGACAGCGCCAGCTGGCTGGATAGCGCCACCATCGATTTCGAACCCAATGCCACCGGCGGCCAGCTCAACATCCGTGCGCCGAAGATCAAGGGTGATATCCCTGGTGCGGAGTCGGGTTTGATCGAGCGCGTACGTTATGTGCTGGAAGCCGAGATAAATCCGCAACTGGCTTCGCATGGTGGTCGGGTAACGCTGCTGGAAATCGACGCCGAGGGCGCGGTGCTGCTGCAGTTTGGCGGCGGTTGCCACGGTTGCGGCATGGTTGACGTGACCCTCAAGCAGGGCGTGGAAAAAACCTTGCGCGAGCGTGTCCCCGAAATCACCGCCGTGCGCGATGCGACCGATCATGCCGTCGGCGAAAAACCCTATTACAGCAAGCACGAAGGCAAGTCAGCGGTCGCCTGATTGATCGCGGTAAACGAGTTCAAAGCAAAGGCCCGCCAGAGCGGGCCTTTGTTTTGATGCAACGGGCATGGATCTGCTCAGTCGCCCTGGATGTGGCCTTTCAGCGTATCCAGCTTGGTCGGCAGGCTCGAGAAATAGGCGGAAATGTCCTCGATATCCTGATCGGATAGCGTGGCGTCCATACCCTTCATGATCGCATTGTTGCGCTGACCATCCTTGTACTCATGCAGCACCTGCACGAGGTAGGCGTCGTACTGGCCGGCAAGGCGCGGATACTGTGGGTCGACCGAATTGCCGTCGGCACCGTGACAGGCGAAGCAAGTGGCTGCCTTCTGCTTGCCGTTCTCGATATTGCCAGTGGCCAACACTTGGGCGGAAGCGAACGCCAGCATGGCGCCGAATGAAATCAGGGTAAGCGCACGTTTCATGCGGAGAATCCTTGGCTACTACTTGGCGAGGCTGGAAAGATAAGCGGCGATGTTCTGAATGTCCTTGTCGGACAGACTCTGCGCCTGTGCACCCATGGTCGGATGCGAGCGGTCGCCGCTCTGGTAACCATGCAGCGCATTGATGATGTACTGCTCGTTCTGTCCGGCAATTTTCGGCACCGGGTATTGCGGATAAGCGTTGCTGTAACCGGGGACACCATGGCAGCCGGCACACGTATAGACCAGTGTGCGTCCAACGGCCTTGTCACCTTCAGCATGCGCACTGGTAGTGGCGAAAAGGGCAGTGGCCACGGCCAAGCCTAGCAATTGCAGTCGAATCATCGAGATCATTCCCACGAGTGCGGCGGGTACAGGGTGATGTAAGTCCGCAAGTATAGACGTTGCGTCGGGGCGTGAACAACACTCGCTTGCGTGCCCCACTCGTTTGATCTGGCCACGGCGCTACTCGATCGCATTGCATGTGTTGTGGGGTGGATTTTTTTTTCGAAAGACGTCTGCCGTCCTTTCAATGAAATCATCGATGCAGGCGCAAACGCGCTTGGGCCGCTCATACGCATGAGCGCCAGCACCGAGTTCGGCAGGTTGCATTGCTGATCGACCGTCCGACCCATATACTTAAGGAGTCACACGGTTTCCCCGGGGGTGTTCTGGCTTCGACGGGGGTAGTGAGATGACTTGGTGCATGCCGAGGGGGCAGCTTTCCTCGTAAATCCAGCAGCAAACTCTTAGTTGCCAACGACGACAACTACGCTCTCGCCGCTTAAGGCGTAAGCCCCGAACCCACTTGTGCTCGTGCTCGTCGGTGTAGGGTCATTATCACGGGATCGCCGAAGACTGCCGCCTGTCGGTTCTAGGTCAAATCAAGCAGGCTGGTTCCGCGGTGCGCTTTGCCCATCGTGCTTGTCGCGGAACGAGATCGAACGTTGAGCTAAGCATGTAGATCCGGGCGTCAAACGCTTTCGGACGCGGGTTCGACTCCCGCCACCTCCACCAATTCAAGCTCCAACGCAGTCCAACGAAGGCCGGTAACCCAAGCAATAGCAAAGGTTCCGGCCTTTTTTGTGCCCGATACCGTCCAAGCTCATCCATTGCAATCCGGGGGCAACTGGGGGCAACATCGGGGGCAACAGCATCTATCCCTATGAGGGTTGCCCCCATGACGCTAACCGACGTCGCGATCCGCAAGGCCAAGCCGGTCGACAGGACCCAGCGCCTTTTCGATGGCGGGGGCCTGTATCTCGAGCTTTCACCGAACGGGGGCAAGTGGTGGCGTTTGAAGTATCGCTTCGGGGGCAAGGAGAAGCGCTTGTCGCTTGGCACCTACCCTGATACTCGCCTTGCTGAGGCACGTGAGAAGCGCGACGCGGCCCGTAAGTTGCTGGCTAGTGGTGTCGATCCAGGGGAGCAGCGTAAGGCCGCCAAGGCCGCCGGCGAGGAGCGTGCATCGAACAGCTTCGAGGTCATTGCGCGCGAGTGGCACGCGAAGCAATCGGCAACATGGGTAGAGTTGCATGCCAGCCGAATTATGCTGCGGTTGGAGAATGATGTTTTCCCGTGGTTGGGTAGCCGCCCTATTGGCGACGTCACGGCAAAGGAGCTGCTGGCGACCGTGAACCGCATTGTTGACCGTGGCGCCGTCGAGTCCGCGCACCGCGTACTGCAAAACTGTGGACAGGTGCTGCGCTATGCCATCGCCACCGGCCGCGCCGAACGCAATCCCGCCACCGATCTGCGCGGCGCACTGCCACCGGTCAAGCAAACACATCTAGCAGCCATCATCGAACCGAACGCTATCGGCGGACTGCTGCGCGCGATGGATGCTTATAACGGCTCGCTTGTTACGAAATGCGCCCTGCGGCTGGCGCCTCTGGTGTTTGTACGACCGGGCGAACTGCGGCAAGCCGAGTGGGCGGAGTTTGATCTTGACGGCGCGCAGTGGAACATTCCCGCCGAGAAAATGAAGATGCGCGAACCACATCTTGTTCCGCTTGCACCGCAAGCCGTGGCGATCTTGCGCGAGATTCACGCACTGACTGGACGTGGACGCTATGTGTTCCCCAGCGCGCGAAGTCCGCAACGGCCAATGAGCAACAACGCGGTGTTGTCAGCGCTGCGCCGCATGGGATACGCCACGGACGAAATGAGCGGCCACGGCTTCCGCGCAATGGCGCGCACGGTCTTGGATGAAGTACTGCATTATCGCCCGGACTACATCGAACACCAGTTAGCTCATGCGGTGAAAGACCCTAACGGTCGCGCGTACAACCGAACCGCGCACCTGTCGGAACGTCGCAAGATGATGGCTGGTTGGGGGGACTATTTGGACACGTTGAAGGCCGGTGGCAACGTCGTGCCGATGACGCGCAAGGCAAGCTGATCGACAATGATTGAACGCTGCGCCGAGGACGAGCGTCCGAAAACCAAGCAACTTTTTCGGCTCGTCGATTCGCTTGACTTGGCCGACAAAACTACTACCTTGGACGTACATGGTCTTTGCTGTACGTTTCGCAGTAGAAGTAAGTCGGGGTCGCGTCCGGCAGCACTGTAAGGGGATTCGTGCTCTCCACCTGTCGAACCTACGACTAGTCCGCTCCGCATATTGCTGTAAGCCGAATTCGCAATCGGTAGCGCAGATTAGAGGCGTCGCGTTCCTCAAATGCGGAAAGCATCTGGCATCGCCAGATCATTTCCATAACCATTTGAGAATCCCATGCAGACCACGAACGAAGTACGGGCGGCTTTGCCCTCGTTTGCGCATTACACACTCCCCGAAACTGGCTACCTGCGCCTAGCGCAGATTGTCGGCAAGCCTGCCACTGACAACACGCCAGCTATCCCTGCCATCTTCCCCGTCTGCCGTTCGACATGGTGGGCTGGCGTCAAATCCGGTCGCTACCCGCAACCCGTGAAGTTGGGCGACCGCATTACCGCTTGGCACGTGGAGGATATTCGCGCGCTGATTGAAAGGGTGGGAGCATGACTCGCCCCAAAAGCAGCACCGCCCCGACGCGCGAACGTCGAGGCGGCAAGGTATTGCTCACTGTCTGGCATCGATTGTATCGCTTCGCTGAGAGCCTGGACGATTGCGCGGAATGCGCCATTGTCGTTTTCCTCGTGGCGCTATTCCTCTTAATCGTGCTGGGGGTGCTGAAATGACCCGCCGCACCTTGCCGCGATCGACAACCGCACGCGTTCCCGAAAATTGGCGCGACCGTCTACCCGATCCAGCCGCGTATTACGGCCAGCGCGTCGCCAAGCTAGGTAAGCCGAACGGCACCGGCTGGGCACAAGGCGTCTGTCCGTTCCATGACGACCACAACAAGAGCCTGTCTGTCTGCATCATCGGCGAACGTGGTGGTTGGCGCTGTTTTGCTGGGTGCGGTGGCGGCGATCTGCTGGGATTCCATTGCCGTTTGCGTGGCCTGGACTTCCGTGCCGCGGTGCGCGATCTGCTGGGTGGTGGCGCATGAATACCGTGTTGAAGGTCGAGACACCCAAACAAGCAGCAGCTCGTCTGGCTGCTGGCGCATTGCGCGATGGATACAAATCTGAAGCGCTTCACGCCTATGCCGATGCCGCTGGCGGCCCAGCTTACTGGCGCATCCGCTGCAAGCATCCGGATACCGGCGACAAGTGGATAAGGCCGATGCACTGGAATGGCACCTGCTACGTTATCGGCGAACCGCCCGCGCCGTCGGAGGGCAAGTTGCTGTATCGCCTGCCCGAACTGCTTGCTGATACCGCCGCATGGGTGCTGATCGTCGAGGGCGAGTGGTGTGCCGACCATTTGCACAAACTGGGCTTGATTGTCACGACGTCCGGCAGCGCTGCTAGTGCCCACGGTGCGGACTGGACACCTCTGCGCAACCGTCATTGTGTGCTGTGGCCCGACCACGACGCGCCGGGCCGCAGGTGTGCCGACGAGCTAGCGGCGACGCTGCGCGCGCTGGCCTGTAGCGTCGAGGTAGTCGACGTTGAGGCGCTTGGTTTGCCCGATAAGGGCGACGCGGTCGACTGGCTAGCCCAGCACCCGGAAGCCACCGCAGCGGACGTGTTGGCGCTGTCGAGACTCGTCGCTCTCGATGACGCGGCACAACCACCCCACGATCCGGTCAGGGCTGCACTCGATCGTGTGGCCGATGATCCGGGAGCGATCTTCGAGCTGCCCGTGCTGACTGCCATCAAGGAGCTCCGACAGGCTGCCCCAGCCGGCTACGCGCGCATCCGCGCTGAAGCCAAGAGCCTGAAGGTCAGCGTTGGTGAGCTAGATCGTCTGACCGTGCCCGAGCGCGAGAGTAGCCACGGGCAGATATTCGTCGATGTGGACCCATGGTCTGAACCGGTGGACGGCGCGGAGTTGTTGGTAGATATCTGCCATGTGTTGCACCGACACGTCATCGCCGACGCTCCGACGATCACCGCCGCCGCGCTGTGGTCGATGCACACATGGTGCATGGATGTGCTCACCGTCTCGCCGCTGGCACACATCACCGCACCGGAGAAGCGATGTGGCAAGACAGTGTTGCTTACGGCGTTGTCAAGGCTCACCTATCGCCCACTGCCGGTCAGCAACATCTCACCGGCTGCCTTGTTTCGGAGCATGGAGCTGTGGCATCCGACTCTGCTGGTTGACGAGGCAGATACCTTCCTTCGCGATAACGAGGAAGCTCAGGGCCTGATCAATTCCGGGCTGTACCGTGAGACCGCTTATGTACTGCGTAGCGTCGGTGACGATCACACGCCGACCAAGTTTCGCACCTGGGGCGCCAAGGTGCTCTGCGGTATCGGCAAGCTGGCAGACACCATCGAAGATCGATCGATACCATTGCGCATGCGACGCAAGGTGCCAGGCGAGAGCGTTACCAACATTCGCCAGTCCGACCGAAATACCTGGTTGAACCTGCAGGCACGCATGGCGAGATGGGCTGACGACAACCGGCACGCGATCGTCGCAGCAAGGCCGGAGTTCGCGCATGGACTGAACGACCGTGCACAGGACTGCTGGGAGCCACTGCTGGCGATCGCCGACCTTTGTGCTGGGGAATGGCCGGGGCGCGCACGCGCCGCAGCTCTAGCGCTTCACGGTGTCGAGGAAGAAACCCCCAGCATTGGCGTGGAGCTGCTACGTGACGTGAAAGCGGTATTCGACGAACGTGGTGCCAGCCGGATCGCCAGCCGGGAGCTACTGCGCGCACTGACGGACGACGAGGAAGCTCCGTGGGCGACGTGGAACCGGGGGAAGCCGCTTGCTGTGCGTCAGCTAGCCGCTCGCCTGAGCGAGTTCGGCATTGGCCCCAAGACGGCACGCTTATCTAGTGGCGAACGGCTCAAGGGCTATTTGCTTGCGGACTGCCGGGATGCCTTCCATCGTTACCTTTCGGGAGATACCCCCTCCACAAGCGTGACGGCGTGCCAACCGCATAACAGCGCTGTTTACGAGGCAGATGGATCCGTGACGGAGACGCAGCCGGCACGGACGGAGAAAGTCTCGCATCCCGCAGCAGACATCGATTGTCACGGTGTCACGGATAAAAGCGCCCATCCGGCCGAAAGGGAAAAGTTAAAAACGGAACCGGAGGACTTCACCATATGAACGGCATCCAGGTGCTCTTGCTCGCATGGTCAGCCGGGCTGGTGCTCGCCCGACGTGGCGACACTATCGTTGTGAAAGGCGCTGATCAATCGACTCTTTCCCCTGAATTGCTCGCATGCCTGCGCGAGAACAAGTCTGCACTGCTCGCGATTTTGACCGACCAATCTCAAAAGGAAGCGACATGATTTCCGTCAAGGGTGCGGCACGCAATCAAGGTGTGGACGCTGCTAACAGTGCGGTATCAGCCAACCCACGAAAAGCAGGTGGCAAACCCTTCAAAAAAGGGACATCAGGTAATCCGTCCGGACGCCCAAAGGTGATTGGACCGGTTCGCGATCTTGCACGCGAGTACACAATGGATGCGATCAAAACACTGGTGGCTGTGATGCGTAGTAAGTCATCTCCCGCTGCCGCCAAAGTAACCGCAGCATCGGCATTGCTCGACCGTGGATGGGGTAAACCCGCGCAGTCGCTCGGTGGATCAGACGATCTACCGCCCATCAGGACCGTGCACGAACTCAGCAACGAGAAACTTATGGAGATTGCCGCTCGCGGACGGACAGCAAACTAGGGAAATTTACTGCGCATATGAGAAGCCTCGAATCGCGCAGATGGACTGCTCAGTGCTGTCAGTAGCAGATAGTCGAAGCGTACCCTTGGGAGCGATCTGGAGTGCAGACCTTTCCTGTCCAATGATCTAGCACTCTAAAATCGCTCCCCATGGTGTACCGACCAAGTCTTGCCGCTAGCGTCAGGGAGAGTGCTAGCGCGACCACGAGAAAAGCGGCTAGGAACGCGCGGAAGTGATTGGATGACATGGTTAGAACTCCAGTTTCAGTTGACATCCGAGAAGTAGCACCTGAGAAGCGGACGTCCGCTTGATAGAGGGGTTAGATTTCACTCGCTCACGGCTGGGCAAGGATCTTCGCCTTTTCCTGCTCGAATTCAACTTGCGTGAGAGTTCCGTTGTCTACGAGCTTCTTCAGCTCCGCCAACCTCTCGTACTTGTCATTGGGCCCAGCAATGCTTGCAATGGATGGCTTCGAAACGCATTCGAACACGAGCTCCACCCTTGGGAAGTTTCCTAAAATGTATGGAGGCTTGGCGTCGGTCTCCGCCAACGCGCGCACTACCTTGCCTTTGCGGTCGCAATGCCCGGTCGCGGATTCCTCGACGCTCGAACGGACAGATTGGAGCGAGACGAAGCCAGTGGCGCCTCGCTGGAATGCGCGGTAAGACTCTTCGCCAGGCGTTGGCTTGTCCAGTGACACCGTCTTTCCCGAATACACCGCGCCGTCAAACTGGGATTTGCTTGACGCCGCCGGCTGAATTGGCGGCGCGCTCGCACAACCAGCGAGTAGGCTAAGGACGGTGACGATCTGCAGTCCACGCCATCTGTACTCGGGACAGGGCCGCTGTCCGTTCTTCCGGCCACAATGATTGATCACGTAGATTCCCCATGCCCCTTAAATGGAAGTGATGTCGTCTGACACCATCCATCCTAGTTCGTAACCCACAACCATTGCTTGGGGGCAACTTTGGGGGCAACTCAGAACCCTTGAATCTCGAAATCGTTGTGGTACGGGGGTTCCCGATGGCAATTCGATAGACGCCACCCACACCCATCGGCCGGTCAGTGTAAACCACTGATCGGCTGATGTTTTTGGGCGATCAACGATTCTCGAAACGGCCTTTCCACGGGTATCGTTTTCATGCCGAAACCTCTGTTTATCCGCCGCCCGTCCGGGCTCTACGTGCGTTTCCTGGTGCCCGTGTCTTGCCGAGAGGCAGCGGGTTCGCGCTTCATCGTGCGTGCTTTGGGTGACCTGCGCGGCGATGCCGCCCGGCTGACCGCTGCTCGGCTCGGCTATGCTCTTTCGCAGCAATTCGACGCGATGAGGGGCCGCATGATCGAAGACAAGGGGCCGCCTCAGCGACCGATGAGGATTGCAACTTCAACGGACACGGACCCGTGGGGGTTCGAGACGGTGCATTACACGCTGGAAATCAGCCCAGACGGCACACGCAAAATTCAAGTATCGGGCCCGAAAGATCACGCGCGTGCCCTCGAAATGCTTCGTCACCTCCAAGCCGAATACCATCCAGAATTCGCCTCATCAACACCCGTTGCTCCATCCAAGCCAGCGGCGGTGCTGGATGAGCGCATGGCTCTGTTCCTCAAACAGTTCGCGCAGAAAAAACGGGCCGCCGCGAATGTGTTGGACACCACGCACACGTTGCGCCTCTTCCTGGGCGTGGTGGGAAACAAGCCCGTCGCCGACGTGGGTTCGGAAGACATGGACATCTTCATGGACGCCATCGCGGCGTGGCCGGTGAACGCCAGCAAGAAACCCGATTACAAAGGGCTGGCTCCATTGGCTGTGGTCGCCAAAGCACGCCAGCTTCATCCCCCGACGATCGGCCTGCGCACCCAAGAAAAGCACCTCGACTGTCTGCGCAAATTTCTCAACTGGTGCGTCAAGCGCCGCGACATCCCCGACAACCCGGCGTCGTCACTTCATGTGTTGACCCGTGACCAAGAAGACGAGCACTCCCGGCGCGCCTTCCTACCGGATGAGCTGCGGGCATTGTTTGACCCGACCCACCGGGAGAAACACTGTTCGACCCCTTCGCGCTGGTGGATCCCTTTGTTGTCCCTGTATTCCGGTGCACGGGTCAACGAACTGGCGCAGCTCTATACCGCCGACGTGGAAGAGGTCGCCGGTGTTTGGGGTTACCACATTGCCACGCGGTTCCCTGGGCAGCAGTTGAAGAACACCAACAGCAAACGGTTTGTTCCCCTCCATTCAGTGCTGCTTGATGCGGGTTTTCTGGCGTATGTCGCCGATCGAACCCAGGCCTCCACTGGCCCCAGCCCCTTGTTCCCCGGTCTCGGTCAAAAGCCCGGCGACAAGGTGGGCGATTGGTGGAACCGCACGTATATGCCCGTCTGCGGGGTCGAAGATCCGAAGGTGGTTTTTCACTGTTTCAGGCACACCTTCAGCACACAGGCCGAACGCGCGCAGGTGCCTGAAAGCCGCATCGCAAAAATCACCGGCCACGCAAGCTCGGGCACGACGCTGCGCAAGCACTACATTGCCGATGCCAACGCCATGGCGGACGTCCTTGCATCCTGGCCGCGCAACCGGGGCAACTATCCCGAGTTCAAGGATCTGCCGGCCCGGCAAGTCGCCGCCATCACCAAGAATAAGAAATTACAGGTGATTCAGCGAAGCACCCAGCACAAACACATCATGGCGCTCAACGCATTCTTCAATTGGTGTGTGAAGCTACGCGCCGTCCGGGAAAATCCATTCCACTACGTGCGGGGCTCCCGCTACCGGGACGCGGTGCCAAAGAAGCGAGACATCTTTTCCGCCCAAAATCTGCAATCGCTGTTTGCGCCCGAGCACTTGGCCAACTACACGGAGCCTCACAAGTATTGGGTGCCCCTGATTGCGATGTTCACAGGCATGCGAGTCAACGAAATTTCCCAACTTTACGTGGAAGACGTTCAGTCCGACACGGAGATGGATGACGATGGGGTGGAACACGTCATCCTCTACTTTGACATCACTCCCTTTCGTGATGGGCAGAGCGTCAAGACCGGCTATTCCATACGCCGGATCCCAGTTCACTCCCGATTGCTGGAACTGGGATTTGAACGCTACGTGGCCGACGTTCGAGCTTCAGGCTCAGAACATCTGTTGGACGAGCCCTGATTCCACATCCACCCCGATGTGCGCCTTCATGCCGAAGTACCACTGCTGACCCTTCTTGGTCTGGCGCATGTCCGGGTCGCGCTGCCTGTCGCGGTTCTTGGTCGAGGATGGTGCCGAGATAATCGTGGCATCCACGATCGTGCCCTGACGCAACAACAGACCCTGCTGGCCCAAGTGCGCATTGACCGCGTCGAGGATCTTCGCCGCCAGACCGTGCTGCTCCAGGAAACGTCGAAACGTCAGGCTCGTCGTCTCGTCCGGGATCGCGTCCTCGTTCAATTCCAGCCCGGCGAAGCGACGCATCGATTCGATCTCGTACAGCGCATCCTCCATGGCCGGGTCGCTCAACGCGTACCACTGCTGCATGAAGTGGATCCGCAACATCGTCGCGGCGGGCATCGGTGGGCGGCCTCGACGACCCGACCTCGGATAGCTTGGTTCGATCAACGCCAGCAATGCTTCCCACGGCACCACCTTGTCCATTTTACCCAGGAACCGCTCGCGCCGCGTCGGCTCTTTCTTCGACTCGAAACTCAACGACGCAAACGAACGCTGTTTCATGGGGGCGCTTCCTGGAGACTGGTTGCTATGATGCCTGAGCCGTGGAATAGATCAGAGCATCCTTAGCCGCGGACATCTCTACCTGATTGCGTCATTGCGCCCGCTTAGAAAGCTCTTATCCCTTGGAGACTTGAAGCTTCACGCGCTTTAGCTGTGCTATCCACCGATATGCACTTTTACCTGCTTTGATGCCAGGAAGTTCGATCAGCCGATAAGTGACGTACGAGATAGGGACGGCCACGAGGAACGTGGCCGCAACGCAAAGCAAGTAGGTTTTTGAGGGAGACCGGTGGTGAGATTGCATGTGACTAAACCATGGTTGCATTAACACAATGATGCGTGCGTGGGCCAGATACAGCGAATAGCTGATGGTCCCGAGAAACGTGGTCACCTTATTCACCAGCAACCTAAGTGGATTCATGTACAAGCCAACCAGCAGCAGCGCGTAGAAGACCGCTTGCCACGCGTAGGGATTGTCGCCGAACACCTGATTGCTCACCCACCCATTCGCGAAGGCAATCATCAAGTAAGCGAAAGCGAACAGTAGCAGTGAGCCGACAGATCTGAAGTGCGGACCTGGCTCAGACCTTAACCTGTGTGCCAGCACGAAGTAACAGACAGCTCCAAATGAAAAAACTGGAAGGTCCTTTAGGACAAACCAATTCTCATAGGATGCTGCCGTTTCTGGAGACAACGGAAGGAGTGGCAACACAAACGCCATCAAGAAGTATGCGACGAACGCGCAGATGACAAGGGACGATGCTTGAATGAGATTTCGTGTGCGGAAATAAATCCACGGGAAAATGGCATAAAAAAGCATCTCAACGCCAATGGTCCAACTAGCCATGACTATGCCAGCCTGATTTCCTGGCACGAAGTTAAAGACGAAAAAGACACTCTGAAGTATTTCTGAGACACTGTTGTGAACATTGTATCGGTAAGTGTTGATGAGCACGGAAGCCAATAGCCAAACATAGAACAAGGGTGCAATTCGAAAGAAACGATGCATGTAAAACGATAGCCTGGGATGCTCTTCCCTGAGTCGCGCCGGCATCGTGAGGAACAGCGAAAAGCAGCTCACGACGAAGAACAGCATGACGCCGCTACCGCCCTGTCTGGTGAACCCCAAAAGCCATGCTGGCGGCGTCACTCCACCCACGTAAACCAAGTGGAAGAGAACGACATAGGCTGCAGCGATGCCCCTCAGCGCGTCAAGGAAATCGAGCCGTGCCGAGACCGGGTCGGTCGCATTTACTTTCGTGTGGGTATTGGCATTCATCCAAGTGAGTTTAGCGCAATCATTAGTCGATTCCTTCCAAAGCGAAGTATGTTGGTATGGCCGGTATGCATCGGCCAGCGCACGCGACTGAGAATGCCGCGCCAGTAGCCATGTAGACGCCGGGCAAACTGGATCAGTGCAGGGATCTGGCTTTGTTCGGCTTGGCTCATCCACTGCTTCGTAAGCGGCCGGCCACCTCACCTGCACTGAGCCGTCAGCAGCTGTTGCGATACGCGCCTGTTTTCGCAGGAGCAAGCGCATGGGTAGCAAGGCGGCATTCTGGAGGCGGCATCTGGCCGCGTGGCGCGACAGCGGCCAGAGTCAGGCGGCGTACTGCCGCCAAGAAGACTTGAGCCTGCCGTGCTTTGGTTACTGGCGCGGCAAGCTGGACACAGTGCCGTCGCCATCGCCCCCTGCGCTGTTGCCGATCGTGGTTTCGGAGGTGTCTACGTCGATTGATCGTATCGAGGTGGAGCTGCCCAACGGGCTTATGGTGCGCCTGTTGATCGGTAGCGATGCAACGCAGTGGGTGCCGATGATCCGGGCGCTGATGGCATGCTGAGCCCGACCGGCTGGTGGTTGGTGACGGCACCGATCGATCTGCGCTGCGGTATGGATCGGTTGTTGGTGCACGTACGGGAGATCCTCGACCGCAACCCGTTCGACGGCGCCGCGTACGTATTCCGCAATCGCGCGGCCACACGCATCAAGGTACTGTGCTGTGACGCACAGGGGACATGGTTGGCGGTGCGCCGATTGCAGGACGGTCGCTTCATCTGGCCTTCTGCCGGTGCGAGCACCTGGTCACTCGACCCCGAGCAGTTTGGATGGCTGTGTGCCGGTGTCGACTGGCAACGCTTGAGTCCGCAAAAAAGGCTTGCGCCACGCGTGTAAATCGCTACGCTGCGTGGCCATGGATCACGCGCATTCCACCGCTGATAGGGACGTCCAGACGCTACGTGCGCTGGTCGCCGAGCAGATGCGGGTGATTGCCGATCGCGACATGCGGATCGCGCAGCAGGCGGCCGTAATCATGGGTCACGAGCGCACGATCACCGAGCGCGAAGCGCGTATCAGCGTGCTGACGGCCGAGATCGCGCGGTTGCGCCGCGCGCAGTTCGCCGCCCGCTCAGAGAAGATGGATCCGGCCCAGCGCGCGCTGTTCGAAGAGACCATGGCGGCGGATATCGCCGCGGTGGAAGCCGAGCTCGAAGCGCTGCAGTCGCCAGCGGCCGATGAACGGGTCATGGGTCACCCGCGCCAGGCACCCAAGCGCCGTCCGCTGCCGGAGGACCTGGAGCGCGTCGAGACTCGGCATGAGCCGAGCACCTGCACCTGCGGGCAGTGCGGCGGCGAGCTGGTGCACCTCGGCGACCACGTCAGCGAGAAGCTGTCGTGCAAGCCGCTGCAATTCTTCGTGCGTCGCGACGTCTATCCGCAGTACGCCTGCCGCGGCTGCGAGACGATCACGGCGGTACCGGTGGCGCCGACGGTGATCGATCGCGGTATCGCGGCGCCCGATCTGCTGGCCCAGGTGCTGGTGGCCAAGTATGTGGATCACCTGCCGCTGTACCGGCAGGAGGCGATCTACGCTCGCAGCGGCATCGCGATCCCCCGCTCGACCCTGGCCGAGTGGATCGGCGCCTGCGGGGTGGCGCTGCAGCCGCTGGTGGATCGGATGCGCGACGCGCTGCTGTCGCTGCCGGTACTGCACGCCGACGAGACGCCGGTGGGCATGCTTGATCCCGGCAAGGGCAAGACCCATCGCAGTTACCTGTTTGCCTACCGCAGCGGCATCGGGCCGCCGATCACTGTGTTCGACTTCTGCACCAGCCGCAGCGGCCAGCACGCCCGTCGCTTCCTCGGCGATTATCAGGGCGCGCTGATGGTCGACGACGACGACGACGACGTCGGCTACAAGGCGATGTTTGCCGCCGGCATGACTGAGCTTGGTTGCTGGGCGCATGCGCGGCGCAAGTTTGTCGACCAGCACAAGGCCAGCGGTAGCCCCATCGCCCGCGAAGCCATCGAGCGCATCGCGGTGCTGTACCGCATCGAGGCCGAAGCGAAGAGCATGTCGATCAACGACCGTGATGCCTATCGCCAGAAGCATGCTGTCCCGGCACTGCAGGCCATCAAGACCTGGCTGGACGACTTGCGGCCCCAGGTGGCCGGCAACAGCGGTACCGCCAACGCGATCGACTACACCTTGCGCCGCTGGCCCGCGCTGGCACGCTATGCCGATGACGGCGCCTTCCCGATCGACAACAACCCGATCGAGAACGCGATCCGGCCGATCGCCCTGGGCCGCAAAAATTGGCTTTGTGTGCCACGAAGGCGACGTCGTCAGGAAGATGACGATTGCCATGCTCTACCGTGGATGAAGGTTGGTCCTTCGCAGAGGGATTACAGGATCACTCTGCAAACCACCTGATGCTGCTTCATGCCAAGGCGTGAGGTGGTGAGCGATCAGGAAAAGGCAGGCGATGACCTGTCAGGTGATGCTCAATGAAGTTGAACGCAAGTGAACCGTCCGATGAAGCGTCGAAATCTTAGGTGACGTCAAAAAGTGGAAATATAGCCTCCCACTGATCAGCATGCAGGAAACCTGTCTACTGTGCATGCGGCGTCCGGCGCAAAGGCGGCAAGATCATGAGCAAGGCCATGGTAGGGAACGTGGGAACCTGATGGGGAATGCCAAGGGAGACGATGAGGCGAAGGCTGAGTCCAGAGTACCGATGTCTCCATCAGGGGCGGATGTCCGCGTAGTAGTGATGAAGTGGCCGTAACGGCCGTGGAGCGAAGGCGGGCAGAGTGCAGTCCCGTGCGTTGAACAACTCACGATGGTGAGGACGATTGAATGCAACGAGGAAAAGCTTATGACATACCCAAGCACTTGGTATGGCAGGCGTACAAGGCTGTACGTAAAAATCGTGGAGCGGCCGGCAGTGATGGTCAAACCATGGCGCAGTTCGATGCGAACCGGAACCGGAACCTGTACAAGATATGGAATCGGATGTCATCGGGCAGCTACCTGCCACCGCCGGTGCTGAAACAGGAGATTCCCAAAGCAGATGGTCGTGTGCGCGTGCTGGGTATACCTACCGTGGCCGACCGGATTGCCCAAGGGGCAGTAAAGCTCTATCTGGAACCGCTGTTGGAGTCCAAGTTTCACCCGGATTCCTATGGCTATCGGCCGGGACGTTCAGCGCATGATGCACTGGCGATCACGTATCAACGCGTGAGGAGCTATGACTGGGTCGTAGAGATAGACATCAAGGCCTTCTTCGACAGCATGAGCCATGAGCGTGTTTTGGCAGCCTTGGAACATCACGGGGTGCCGAAGTGGGTCTTGCTCTATGCGAAGCGGTGGTTGAAGGCGGAGATGGTTGATCGACAAGGCGTCAGGGAAGAACGGGAGCAAGGCACTCCGCAAGGCGGGGTGATCAGCCCACTATTGGCAAATTTGTTTCTACATTACGGCATGGATGAATGGATGCGTCGCCACTATCCGAACATTCCCTTTGCCCGATACGCCGATGATGCGGTATTGCATTGCCGGACGCAGTATCAGGCAGACAGGATCATGGAGGCGCTTGGTATTCGCATGGCAGAAATCGGTCTGGCACTACACCCGGAAAAGACCAAGAAGGTCTATGTGGGGAGAGGCAAGCCGAGACAGTCTGAAACCCGGGAATTCACGTTCCTTGGCTACGACTTCAAGCGGCGGGTATTGCGGCGCAACGATGGTGTTCTGTTCTACAGGGTATGCCCGGGTGCTTCGAAGAAAGCGATGAAGGCCATGACCCAGACCATACGGGATTGGCGTATCCATCGTTCGTCAGGAATGACGGCGATGCAATTGGCAGGAAACTACAACGCTACGCTTCGAGGCTGGATCAACTACTACGGCCGCTTCTGGTACCGTCATTTTGGATATCGACTATGGAGCTGTTTTCAATCGCGGTTGGTTCGCTGGGTGAAATGCCGGTACAAGGTTTCCCAGCGGCAGGCCGAGAAAAGATTGGAACAACTGCGGCGGCGACAGCCCAACTTGTTTGCTCATTGGGACCTGCTGGGCAAGCGAGAAGTGCACTTAAAAGCCGTATGAGGGGAGACTTTCACGTACGGTTTTGTGTGAGGCCCGGGGGGAAGTTCCCCGGGCCTACACGACTTGCCGGCTCCGAAACGGCCGGCCAACGCGCCGCGGCGATCATGAGCCTGCTGGCCACCGCCAAAGCCAACGGGCATGAGCCACAGGCATGGCTCACTGACGTGCTCACGCGGCTGCCCACCACGAAGGATCGCGACATCGACACGTTACTGCCCCTGCGGAACACCCCCTGATGGACTACAGCGCGATCATCACGGCCTTGCGCCAGGCCTCGGCGTTTGACCTGTATCGACTGCGCTGGGCGATCGACCGTCAGTTGGATGATCCGCGCTGGGTCCTGGCGGTACACGCCCGTGTGCATCTGGGACAGGCGGTGGACTTTTACGATCCACGTGACAACGTCATGCACTCAGGCATCGTTGCCGAACTCCGTCGCAAGCACGTGGTGCTGCAACTGCCGACGGGAAACCGCATCTTGGTCGAGTACGCCTCGATCAATCTCGACGGCGTGGATGCCGATATCCGGGAGCAACCCAGGCAAGGACTCGGTCGTCACGAGGTCCGCGTCGGCGATGTCGTGGGCTTCCAGGATCACGACAGCCGTCCGCGTCAGGGCACCATCCTGCGGCTCAACGACAAGACCGTCACGCTGCAATCGGAGACGATGCAATGGCGTGTCGGCTACACCTTGCTTCATCGTGTGATACAGGGCGGCTGAACCATTCAATGTGTCCTCGCCGGACGCTTACGTTCCAGCCGCTATTTGTGGAGCAACAGGAAGCTTCGTCAGATCTTTTGGATGGTAATTACTAAGATCTCTGAATCTGTCAACAGCGACATCCTCGGCGATCCGTTCATCTGAGGTCTTGGCATTGCGCAGAACATCCAGACGCCTCTGAATGTCAGCCATGTCCACCATTGCGAAGAGCGCTGGGTTGGAGTGAACAAATTCATGATCCCTAATCCGCGACTCAATCGGGTCTCTGTTTGTCGCGAGATCATCAATTAACCAACCTGCCTGCCTAGCTTCAACGTCAATTTCATCTCCATGATTCGCAACACGCGCATAGCGCTGAGTGTGGAACATAATTGGAACCGGATGACCTTTTACAGGATCAACGTCCATTGGAAACGCCTTCGCGGCATCCAACAGTGACTTTATGGTCGGATCGGAGAAGCACTGAAATCTACGTTTGCCTCTCCAAGTTCTCGTACTTGCTTTTGCCATGCGGTGCGGGCCGCCTGAGCCTGCGCAGAAGCAGTATCTCTTATGTAGCGGTCGAACTTTGTTAGGCGCATTTTCGCGTTTGGGTCCAGTTCCTGCTGACAGAGGACGCATCTCGCTCCGTCATCTGTCACAGGGAAATCCCGACCTTGAAATGCTGCGGCAATAGAAAACTCACGTGCTGCGTTGAACAAAATTGCCCAAGGCCCCTGGCCGGTTCCCGACAGGAGTTCCACGGATTCGTCAGACTGCAGAAGCTTGGCTGCTTCTTCCTCTGCGGCTTCAGCCGTCTGTAGTTCTTGATGTTGGGTCTGTAGCGCGCTGATTGCAGCGTCAGATATTTCAGGGAGTTGCGTTCATCCCGGTCGCTAGGAGCCGGCTAGTACCAATGGAATACCGTAGGCAGTATGAAGAAAACTGTGCCCAAGACGATGGCAACGGTGTAGGCGCGGCGCGGGTTTGATTTCGCCATCACCACAGGGATGATCCCGACGATGCAGGCTCCAGCGAAGCCGCCAGCGACTATCGGGAGAATGCTTGAGGCGCCGCCGTGAGCAAAAACGCGGCTAATACACGCAACGACAAACATACCGAGGAAAATCATTCTTCCCGCGATCGACTTCTCTTCCATCACGCCCCCCCGATAGCTGACTCGCAGCCATCATTGTCTTACTTCATAGCGTTTGCGCTGACTCTCGTCAACCGCAACGATGCTCAAAGCAAAGGGATCAGTGATCGTCGTAGTGATCGCGACAGGCGATGATGGTCACGATCTTGTCGTCAGCCTGGTAGATCAAGCGGTGCTTGTCGTCGATCCTGCGTGACCACCAGCCAGCCATGTCTCCTCGCAGCGGTTCTGGCTTACCGATACCGTCGAAAGGGTCGCGCTGGCAGTCTTTCACCAGCACGTTGATCCGCTTGAGGGTCTTTTTGTCCTGAGCCTGCCACTCCACGTAGTCGTTCCACGCATGACTTGACCAATGGACGGCGCGACTCAAGCGTGAACCTCTTCTTGGTCATCGACTTCGATCAGGTCGTGCTGCTTCGCCTTGCCTGCTTTCAGTTCGGCGATCGACTCCATGAGGCGCTTACGGTTGCCGCCGCGCAGCACGTACTCGGTTTCGACCATGCTGTTGTAGCTGGACAGCGACATGACCACCACGGCGCGCTCACCTTCGTTGTCACCACGGCGGGTGATAATGGTGGGTTCCACGTCGTCAATGACCTTATCAAGGACGGTCGCGAGGTTGTTCCGGACTTCGGAATAATTCAGGGCGCGCATGGTGTTCTCCAGGTGTTGCATACAGTGTCATTTGAACAGTTCAGTTGAACAGTTCACGGGACAAGTCTACGCGTGTGATAGTTATACAACAACCCCGGCAATCCAGGCTGTTCAGGTACTTAGCCGCCACAGTTGCCGCACCTGACCATCACGAAGCCGCCCAGCGAATGCCCCGAGCCGGACGGACGAGTCGTTGTCTGCCGTGGCGTAAACGCAGGTGGCGACGGTGCTGGAGCGCATCAACGTGCCCTGCGAGATCGAGCGCGTCTGGCAAGGGAACATGCAGGTCTACGGCGCCGACAAGGTCTGGTGGCAGCTGGGCCGCGAGGGAATGACGGTGGCCCGTTGCACGGTCGAACGCTTGATGCGTCGACTGGGCTTGCGCGGTGTCGTGCGCGGCAAGATCGTGCGCACCAAGGTCAGCGATCGCAAGGCGCCGTGCCCGCTGGACCGGGTCAATCGACAGTTCCGTGCCGAGCGGCCCAACCAGCTCTGGGTCTCGGACTTCACCTACGTCTCGACCTGGCAGGGCTGGCTCTGCGTGGCCTTCGTCATCGACGTGTTCGCCCGGCGCATCGTGGGCTGGCGCGTCAGCCGTTCGATGCATACGGACTTCGTGCTCGATGCACTGGAACAGGCGCTCTATGCGCGTCAGGGCATGGCGAACGCCGCGTGCCGAAGCGGGAGCTGAGCTTGAGCGTGGCTCGCCGCTGGTTCAAGTGACAGACGCAAGCGAGGCCCACCCATTGCTGAGCAGGCCCGCCTGTTTCTGACAGAGACCGCCTTCGGTATTAGGCAGTCACCGCTTTCACAATGGGCACCACAAAACATAGCCCGGAAAGCACCATTGCGGTCACAAGGGATGCGGCTACAAAGCCCCACTGCCTACCGATCCGAGCTTCTGGCTTTGCATTTCTCATCATAAAGAATGCAAGCCCCCATATCAGCGCCGCAAAAGCGATCAATTCTGCGGATGGCAAAAAGCCCGCCAGTGGCTGGCTAAGAGACACTTTCAAGGCAACAAATGACAACACAAGCAATAAGAGCGATCTCGCAATATTCATGGCGCTTAGTTTCCAGAATATAAAGAGGTGACACAGTGAGTTTGGCCGGCTGAATTAGTGCAAGCCATAACCCAAATGTCGCCGTAGTTGACCTGCGCAACGTTTACGCCTAGGAAGTTGGCGTTACGGATCTAAAACCCTAACCCTCGCTCATCTGCCGCGATGAGCACGTCTGTATGGACTCGCTTCGCGGGAAAGGCGTAATTCAGTAACTGACCTATTTTCAAAGTTTATGGGTTGGGGCCTTGGACGGGAATGACGAAACGAAACCCGCGCTGCTCCAGGTCGGTCAGTACACGATCAAGCACTACCGCCGTAGTAGGTTTGTCGTGCATCAGGAGGACGGATAGGTCTGCGGTTTGCTGCACGCTCCAAGTCAGAATCTGATCGGGCTTCTTCTGCCAACTATCTTCACTGTTCGCGTTCCACAGCATCTGTTGCATGCCTGCGGCATGTGCAACGTGCAGGGTTCGCGGCGATGTTTCGCCAAACGGTGGCCGGAAGAAACTTGGCCGACGCCCAGTCAAGCTGGCGATCCGTGCGCTGCATCCTTCGATCTGCTGCTGCAGGTCGGCTGCATTCAATGCGTTGAGGTGTGGATGGTCGTAGCTGTGATTGCCGATGATGTTGCCGGTGTTTCCGATTTCGCTCAGCACGCGATCTGCTGATTCGCTCAGGCGGTTGCACACCAGAAAAAATATGGCGTGGGCATGGTGCCAGCGCAAGACGTCGAGAATGCTTTCGTCAACTACGCCATCGTTATAAAAGCCATCATCGAAGGTCAGTACGACATATTTTCGGCCTACCAACTTATCGCTTGCGCTGCGCCAGAAGGGGTAGTCAAGTGGATAGACGCTGCCCTGGTCAGCGTTCAGGACAAAACGCGGTGGCGGCAGGTTGGCCCCGGCCAGCAACAAGAGACCTGCACACGACAACAATAGGCCCAGCACAATCATGAGCGAACGCATGCGAATGCGCACTGGTGTGGCGAGAGTACTTCGCAGGCTCATGTACGCGGATACCGGGGTAGAGGTGTTTGATAGCGGGTTTGCATCGACTTGGCGCATGCAGCGGCCTGAGTGGAGATTTGTCCGCCTTTGCAGATTTCCTTTTTCCGCAAGGGCATCAGCTCAGATGGCGTCATCGAGCTGAGATGGATTTTCTGCAACGTCGCGGTGCTGCTGTTGATCGTCATCCGAACGTAGGGCGCGCTCGCGGGCATGCAGATCTTTCAATTGCTGGGGTGTCGCCTTGAAATTACCGGACCAATCTTCAACTGGAGCATTCGCCCATGCCTGGGCCCGGTACTGAAGAACATGGCTCGACGTCCACGCGCCGACAATGGTTCCAACGACAGCGACTATTCGCCAGGATAACGGCATGGATCGCATGTGATTCACCCTCCAGAGAGCTTGAAAGAAACACGGCTAGATAGCTGGCAAGGGCGCTTGCTGAAACCGGGTCACCGCTGCTTCTGAGTGATAGAAAGCATAAACGGTGCCAAGTTTGGTTATTCGAAAAATCACCCGGCTACTACGTGTCTCAGTCGACGGTGAGGCGGCCAGATGCGCAAATAATCGTCAAACCGCCGTTTTTTGGAGGGAAACGGACCGAAGTTGACACAATAGGCGTGCGCCGCACCGGCAAGGTCAGATCGGCCCGGGACATGGCCGCGGTCTCCAATGGCGCTTTGGCGGCCGGTACCGAGATACGTTAGTGCCGCAGCACAAAGTCGCTCGCCAAGAGAGGTGAGGGATCCCGACATGCAGATATGAAAAACCCGCAGAGGGGAAATCTGCGGGTTAGGGGAGATCCATCTAGTTGCTGGACACGGAGGGGAGCCACGTCGAGCGGTGGGAACGTTGTCTCACGACACACATTTAATGTACCTGATGGTTCGTTAATGAAGTGTGACCGAACTTCTTGCGCGAACATGGGCTGGTTGCTGTCCCGAAATGCTGGGAGGATTTTCCGATCCGCCCGCGTCCTGGCTCAGACAGCTCGATTGTGCGAACGCATGGTGCGTTGCTTCTCGATTTGCCAGTCGCGCTGTTTCTCGGTGTTGCGCTTGTCATGTTCCTGCTTGCCGCGGGCGAGGCCGATCTCGACTTTGACCTTGTTGCCTTTCCAGTACATCGCCGTGGGCACCAGGGTGTAGCCCTTGCGCTCTACGGCGCCGACCAGCTGATCGATTTCCTTGCGATGCAGCAGCAGCTTGCGGGTGCGGCGGTCTTCAGCGATGACATGGGTGGAGGCACTGATCAGTGGCGGGATGGAGGTGCCCACCAGGAAAATCTCGTTGTTCTTGACGACCGCGTAGCCATCGCCGAAATTGATCCGGCCGGCACGCAGTGCTTTCAGCTCCCAACCCTGCAAGGCAATGCCGGCTTCGTAGCGCTGGTCGATGTGGTACTCGAAGCGGGAGCGCTTATTGAGCGCGATGGTGCCGCCGCCCTTGCTGTCTTTGTCCTTCGCCTTGGCCATGTCCGTTAAACTCGGGCCTTGATGCCCTGATGCCGGCTTGACCGCATATCGGGCCCAACCAAGCGTGATGTGAAGAGGCTGCCGTGATCGAAATCCGCCGCAGCGCCCTGGTGACGTATTCGCCGGCGCAGATGTTTGACCTGGTCAATGAGATCGAAGCATACCCAAAGCGTTTCCCCTGGTGTGACGGCGCCGAGATTCTCGAGAGTCAGCAGGATGTGCTGGTGGCGAGACTGGATCTCAAGTTTGCCGGCTTCCATCAGAGCTTTACCACACGCAATACGGTCGAGCCGCCCAAACGCCTCACGATGGATCTGGTCGATGGTCCATTTCGCAGCCTCGAAGGCGTATGGGACTTCATTGCGTTGGGTGATGCGGGTTGCAAGGTCGCCTTCGCGTTGGATTTCGACTACGCCGGTCGGCTTGGTGGCAGTGCGCTGAAGCTTGGCTTCCAGGGGCTGGCAGGCCGGATGGTAGGCGACTTCTGTCGTGAGGCGGAGCGCGTCTATGGCTGAGCGCACGATCACCGTGGATGTGGTCTACGCCGGCGCCGAACGGCAACTGCTGCGTCGAGTCGAACTGCCCCAGGGCGGCACCGTGATGCAGGCGATCGACGCATCACAGATTGCCAAGCTACTTCCGCCGGGTGCGGTTGATCCTGACCGACTGGGCATTTTTTCGCGAAAGGTGCCGCCACAACAGGTAGTCCAGCCCGGCGACCGGATCGAAATCTACCGGCCGCTCACGCTGGACCCGATGGAGGCGCGTCGCCGACGTGCCCGCGCGAGCTGATCGACCGCCTGACGAATAGGCCAGTGCTGGCCTATTCGATCAAGAGCCGCCGTGCTGCAGGGTGCTTATTTGCCGCCACCGCCACCGCTGCTGTCGCCGCCGCTGGTGCCACTATCCATGCCGCCATCGCTCTTCTTGTCGTCGCTCGGGCTGCTGCTCTTGTCACCCTCGGTTTCATTGACTGGATAGCTGGCGTGATACTTCTTGCTGTCCTTGACCAGTTGCTGAGCGTCCATCGCGAAGAAATCGCCCTGGGTACGCACTAGAGTGTCGTTGTTGAAGGTCAGCGTGAACGTGCGCAGGGCGATGGCGCCACCGCGGTGCTGCAGGGTGGAAACATAGTCCCAGCGGCTCTGGTCGAACGGCGTACTGACGGACGGTGTACCCATCAGCAGCAATACCTGGTGCTTGGTCATGCCGGGCTTCAGCTGGTCTACGGTGGCCTTGTCGAGCAGGTTGCCTTGCTGCACGTCGGGTGTATAGACGATGTGGCAGCCGGCAATTGAAACCGCCAGCAGGGCGAAAACCAGCACAGTAATCAGCTTTTGCATGCGTGTTGCGTCCAGATCATGAAGGTGTCGGATGATACACTACCGGCTTGGAAACACCGTGTGCGTGGAGTGGGGCAATGGAACAGGAAACCAGAGAGCTGCGCCGGGTTGGTCTCAAGGTGACCCACCCGCGCATGAGCATCTTGCAGATCTTCGACGAGGAAGGTGTCCAACACCTCACCGCTGAAGACGTCTACAAAAAATTGCTTGCTCACCAAGAAGATATCGGCTTGGCGACGGTATACCGCGTGCTGACTCAGTTCGAGGCAGCCGGCATCATCGTCAAGCACAACTTCGAAGGCGGCCAAGCCGTTTATGAGCTTGACCGCGGCAAACATCACGACCACATGATTGATGTGGACAGCGGGAAAGTGATTGAGTTCGTCAGCGAAGAGATCGAGCGCCTGCAGCACGAGATTGCCGCGCGGCACGGCTACGTGATCGAGGATCACAGCCTGGTGTTGTACGTGCGACCGAAACAGCGCACGACCAAAACCTGAGTCCGGGTGCCGTGGGAGGCTGACGGCAGTTTGCCGTTCTTGGGCCATGGGCGTCCATGGCCAGCTTGCCGGCGAATGACGCGCATAAAAAAGCCGCAAGAAGGACTCCTGTCCACTCGCGGCTGACACACTACCTGGCATGCGACAGTTGCCTGTGCGCCTCCTGGTAGCGGTAAAAACGGCATCCTGCCGTAGTTTCAGAGCCATCGTCCCCACGACGACCCTGTGACCCACCATCTTGCGACGGCGGCTCCCCCACATCGATGGCTCGATCGTAACGAGCGCTTTACGTTTGCGGTATCGGAAAAATTCCTAGTCTGGATCAGATGGCTCAGGCAGGCCGTTCTATATCAATAGATGTGCGAGCAGGCGTCAGTCTGCGGATTTCAGGCGGCTGACTTCGCATGAGTATTGTTGCTTCGCAGCAAAATTCGCAGATGCACACCGGCGTGATCGGCGCGCAGGCGAAACTGGCCGCCAAGTGAGGTCACCCGGTCGCGCATACCTTGCAGACCGCGACCGCCGCGCGGCAGGCGACTAGGCAGGCCGATGCCGTTGTCGCGCAGATCCAGCAACGCCAGCACGATGCCATTGCGCTCGCCGATGCGCAGGCGGACCCGGAAATCGCTGGCTTGCGCGTGCTTGACGGCGTTGGTCGCGCTTTCCTGGGTCAGCCGGTAGATCGCTGTGCGGGTATCGTCGTCGAGCAGGCGCGGATCGCCATGCAGTTCGGTGTGATAAGCCACGCCGGCAGTATTCAGCAGGTCACGAATCGGGCCTTCATCGAGCGCGCGCAATAGTCCGAACTCGTCCAGCACGGCGGGACGCAGATCGTCCAGCAGACGATGCAGGGCGCGCCGCATGTGGGCGAGGATGGCATTGATCGAGGTGCTGATGTCTTCCATGCCGGCATGGTGCAGGCGAGCCTGGGCCAGCTTTACATGGGTCTGGATGGCGGTGATGTTCTGGCCCAGCTCGTCGTGCAGTTCGGCGGCCAGGTGCCGGCGCTGATTTTCATCCGTTTGCAGATTGCCGCGGGCGGCGCTGCGCAGTTGCTGGGCGAGCTGATCCAGCCGCTGGTTAACTGCGCCCAGGTAGACATTTTGCTCAGCCACCCGTGCGCTGCTTCGGCGCAAGGCATCGGTGGCCGAGCCCAACATGATGGCGCCGTTACCGGCGACGGCCAGAAACAGGTAGGCAGCAGCGGTCGAAGGTGCATGGCCCAGGTGCTGATCCACCAGGGTCATACCCAGACTGGAAATGATCATGGCCAGGCTGGCACCGCGCCAGCCGTGCCGAAACGCAAAAAACATCACTAGCGCCAGTGACAATACCCGGGCAAATTGCGGTTCCGGCGCCGCTTGTGCGGACAGCACCAGCAAAATCGTCATCGATGGCAGCATCACCAGCAAGCCATCCATGAACAGGCTGGCCAAAGCGCGTTGATCGAAACGGGTGCGCAGCATGATCATCAACGGGGCGATCAGCATGATGCCCAGGTAGCGACTCAGCAGATCTTCGCCGACCTCGCTGATCATCAGTGCGGGCGAACTCGGCGCGTGGATCAGTGCGATCACGGCGGCATCGACCGCGGTGGTGGCCGCCACGATCAATACGGCCGACAGCCATAGTCGCGTCACCTCGTGCGGGCTATGCAGGCTTGCGTGGAGGTTGAAACGTCGCATCAGCCACAGACCAGCAACCATCACCAGCGGCTCTGGCAGTTCGTTGAGGACGAAATTCATCCAGCTCAGTGGTGTGCCATGGGCCAGGTCGATGCCGGCGTCGGCGACAAATTCCGCCCCGATAAGCCAGCCCCAATAGCGCATCGGGGTGAGTAGCAGTGCGCCAAATCGCAGGCCGTACGGCAGCATCCAATACGGTTGCACTGTGGGCCATAGCAGCAACCACAACAGTAGATAGCCGGCGCCAAGCAACGGACCTGAGTTGGGCAGATGGAGTGATTTCACGCGCATCGGCAGATGGTACATGGCGCATCTGCCCAGATGCTCGGCAACCGGCGCACGTCACCAGAGACTTTAAACAGGCTCGAATGTGTAAAGTAGAGGCATGTACAGCATTGTTCTGGTCGATGACCACGCCATCGTTCGTGAGGGATTCAAGCGGCTGATCGAGCTTGAGCACGATCTCGACGTGGTCGCCGAGTGCCGCAGCGCCGACGATGCGGTGGAAGCGGTTAGCCACTGGCGCCCCGATCTGGTGGCGCTGGACTTGTCCTTGCCCGATGGGAGTGGGCTACCACTGATCGAGCATCTGCTCAGCGTGGCGGCGCAGACGCGCATCGTGGTGTTGAGCATGCACGATGGCGAGCCCTATGTGTCCGAGGCTTTGCGCCGCGGTGCCAGTGGTTATGTCACCAAGGGAGTGGCGCCGGAGGAGCTCGTGGCCGGCTTGCGTGCCGTGATGCAGGGTGAGTGTTTTCTGAGCTCGGATTTACGCCAGCGCCGGGCCGAACGGCCGAGTGCCATGCTTGATCCGATCAATCGACTCACTGCGCGCGAGCGTGAGGTGTTCCTGTTGCTGGCCGGCGGCCGTACGCCAAAACAGGCAGCGGCGGAGCTGGGCATCGGCCAGAAAACGGTCTACATCCATCGTGCCAGCCTGATGGGCAAGCTCGGCGCGGGCTCGGAGCTGGATCTTTATCGGATGGCGAGCGAACGCGGGTTGTTGCCCGGCAAGAATTGAGCGGGGCAAAGTCAAATGGGGACGTAGGCGTGGCGCTCGCTTCGCTTACGTGGCCTGTGCTCGTTCCAGCATCTGTCGCGCGTGTGCCCGGGTTTCGCGGGTAATTTCAACGCCGCCAAGCATGCGCGCCAGCTCGTCACGACGGCCATTGGCGTCCAGCTTGTCGATTCGCGTGTGAGTAGACTCGTGGTCGCTGTGTTTGCTGACGCGCAGGTGCGCGTGACCCTGAGCAGCCACCTGTGGCAAGTGGGTCACGCACAACACCTGGCGTTGACCGCCGAGCGAGCGCAATTTCTGTCCGACCACTTCGGCCACGGCACCACCGATGCCGGTATCGACCTCGTCGAAGATCATGCTGCCGACGGTGTCCTTGCCCAGTGTGGCAACTTCGATCGCCAGGCTGATGCGTGCCAGTTCGCCACCTGAAGCCACCTTGCGCAACGGCCGCGGCGGCTGGCCGGGGTTGGCGCTAACCAGCAGTTCGCAGCGTTCCTGGCCTTGCGGGTCGGGTTCACTGCCGGCGACTGGCTCCAGCTCAACGCGCAGTTGGCCGCCGGCCATGCCCAGATCGACCATCAGCACGCTGACCTCTTTGCTCAGGCGGTCGGCGGCGATCGCTCGTGCTTGGCTCAGCTGAGTCGCCGCGTCGACGTATGCCTGGCGCAGATGCAGGCGTTGCGCGGATAGTTTTTCCAACGCATCGCCAGCGCCTTCAAGTTCCGTCAGTTCGGTGCGCAACGCAGTGAGCTTGTCGTGCAGTTCGACCACGGGCAATCGATGCCGGCGCGACAGTTCGTGCAGGTGGCCCAGATGGCTGTCCACTTCCGTATAGCGTTCGGGGTCGAGATCCACATCCTGTGCGTAGCGGCCCAGGCCATCGGCGGCTTCGCCCAGTTCGATCGCGGCGTTGTCGAGCAATTCCAACAGCGGCGCCAGCTTGTCGTCGAGTGCGGCCAGTTTGCCCAGCTCGGCATGCGCACGGCCAAGCGCGCGTCGCAGCGCGAACTCGCTGTCGCCGTCGAGCAGCTCGACCACGCCGGCGGCGCCTTCGGCCAGTCGCCCGGCGTTGGCCAGTCGTTTGTGGTTCGCCTCGAGCTCGGTTAATTCGGCCGGCGGCAAAGCCCATTTTTCCAATTCGCCGAGTTCGTGGCGCAGCAGCTCGATACGCTGTTCGCGATCATCGCCGCCGCTCAGCTTGAGCATCCGCGCACCCAGTTCGCGCCATTGCAGCGCGCTACCGCGCACCTGCGCCAGCAAGGCTTCGTGGTCAGCGTAAGCATCGAGCAGGGCCAATTGATGCGAGCGTGACAGCAACGCCTGGTGCTCATGCTGGCCGTGGATCTCGACCAGCAGCGAAGCCAGTTCGCCGAGCTGGCGGGCATTCGCAGGACGGCCGTTGATCCACGCCTTGGAGCTACCTTCGGTGCGAATCACCCGCCGCAGCTGGCAACTGCCATCCTCGTCCAGTTCCTCGCGCTGCAGCCAATCGCGGGCTTCGGGCAGCTCGGTCAGGTCGAATTCTGCGGCCAGTTCGGCGCGGTCGCTGCCAGCGCGTACCATGCCGCTGTCGGCGCGGGCGCCGGCCAGCAGCATCAAGGCATCGACCAGCAAGGATTTGCCGGCACCGGTTTCGCCGCTGACCACGGTCAGGCCCGGGCCGAACGCGATCTCGGCGGCTTCGACGACAGCAAATTGGCGGACGTAGAGCGAAGTGAGCATGGGCGGTCAGATGATGAAGTCGACGGATTGTAGCGGCAGGCGGACTAGGCAAAACACGGCTTCTACTTGCAAGCTGCGCGCGCAGACCTTATTTCTGTGGTGTCTCAAGGATTGCTACAACACATGATCAGCCCGCATGGCCACGACCTCGATGCGCGCGCGCGACGCTTGTTGCGCACGTTGATTGCCCAGTATCTGGTCGACGGTGAACCCGTGGGCTCGCGCACGCTGTCGCGCTCATCCGGGCTGGATGTGAGCCCGGCGACGATCCGCAACATCATGGCGGATCTGGAAGATGCCGGGCTGGTGTCCTCGCCGCATACCTCCGCCGGACGCGTGCCGACGCCGCGCGGGCTGCGCCTGTTCGTCGACAGCCTGATCGAATTGCAGCCACTGCCGCATGATGAAATGGCGCGTCTGCAGCGCGAGCTGCCGCCAGGCCCCACCACCACGCTCGACCTGCTTGGCAATGCCTCGACCCTGTTGTCGGCGATGACCCGCTTTGCCGGTGTGGTCACCGTGCCGCGCCAGGCTGATTTTCCGTTGCGGCACATCGATTTCGTTCCGTTGCCGGATGCGCGGGTGCTGGTGATCCTGGTTTTCGTCGACAACCAGGTGCAGAACCGCATCGTGCAGCTGGCCAAACCACTGGACAGTCGCGAACTGGAGCAGGCCGCGAACTACCTCAACAGCCAGTTTGCCGGCCTGCGTGTGGATGACATCCGCGCGCACCTGCTGGCCGAGCTGCGCGAGGCCGGCAGTGAGCTCAACCAGCTGCTTTCGAGCACGGTGGAGCTGGCCACGGCTTCGTTTGCGCCGCAAGCCGGTGGCAATGATGTGCTGGTCAGCGGACAGACCAATCTGATGGCTTACTCGGAGCTGGCCAACCTGCAGCGATTGCGCGAACTGTTCGATGCATTCCAGCAGAAGAACGAGCTGCTCCAGCTGATGGAAGTGTGTGCCCGGGCGCCGGGCGTGCGGCTGTTCATCGGCGAGGAATCCGGTTTTACCGCGCTCGATGGCTGCAGTGTCGTCACTGCCAGTTATGGAGCGCAGGGCCGTGTGCTGGGTGCAGTCGGGGTGATCGGGCCGACCCGGATGGCTTACGAGCGGGTGATTCCGGTCGTCCAGGCCACCGCCAAATTGCTCAGCGACGCCTTGAATCGCGCCGCCACGACCTTATAACCGCAGCGGGAGACGGGGATTTCCCGCAGAATAGAGGGTCGGCTCTTCACGCCGGCCACGTATTTTCGTTTGGAGGGATGCATGCAGAACAACGACCCGCAGTCGCACGATGAGGCGCCAGACCAGGGCTCGCCGGGCGAATCGTCGACGAACGAACTGACCAGCTTGCAGGCTCGTGTCGCCGAGTTGGAAGCGAGCAACGCCGAGCTGCGCGAGATCGTATTGCGCGAGAAGGCCGAGCTGGAAAATCAGCGTCGCCGCCTGCATCGCGATGTGGAACAGGCCCGTCGTTTCGCCAACGAGAAGCTGCTGAACGAGCTGCTGCCGGTCTACGACGGTCTTGAGGGCGGTTTGGCGGTGGAGGGCGGTGACATCGCTTCGATGCGCGAGGGTATCAGTCTTACCTTGAAGTCGCTGCTGAAAGTTGGCGAGAACAACGGCATGGCGCAGATCAACCCGCTTGGCCAGCCGCTCGACCCGGATCGTCATCATGCCGTGAGCATGGTCGAGGCGCCGGGTAAGGCGCCGGGTACCGTAGTCAGCGTGTTGCAGAAGGGCTATGTGCTGAACGATCGCCTGCTGCGTCCGGCATTGGTCGCGGTAGCGAAGGATTGAGTATTTGCCTGTTGGTGCCAGCCTGAACGGCGCGCCGCCAGAGACACCGAACAAACGCAATGAAAACGCATCCGGGGCCTTGTCGGCATTGAATCGCCAGGCCAGACCCCCATCTGAAAACCAGTCGCGGCCGCGGGGGCCGCAAAAAAGATTCGGAGCATACACATGGGCAAGATCATTGGTATCGACCTGGGCACCACCAACTCCTGCGTGTCCGTCATGGACGGCGGTGTCGCCAAGGTCATCGAGAACTCGGAAGGCGATCGCACCACGCCGTCCATCGTCGCCTTCACCAAGGATGGCGAAGTACTGGTGGGCGCGTCGGCCAAGCGCCAGAGCGTGACCAACCCGAAAAACACCTTCTACGCGGTGAAGCGCTTGATCGGCCGCAAATTCACCGACGCGGAAGTCCAGAAGGATCTGCACATCGTCCCCTACGGCATCGTCGCGCATGACAACGGCGACGCCTGGGTGCAGACCTCCGACGGCAAGAAGATGGCGCCGCAGGAGATCGCTGCGAAAGTCCTGATGAAGATGAAGAAGACCGCCGAAGACTATCTCGGCGAGACAATCACCGAGGCGGTGATCACCGTGCCGGCGTACTTCAACGACAGCCAGCGCCAGGCCACCAAGGACGCCGGCAAGATCGCCGGTCTGGACGTCAAGCGCATCATCAACGAGCCGACCGCGGCCGCGCTGGCCTATGGCCTGGACAAGAAGGGCGGCGATCGCAAGATCGCGGTCTACGATCTCGGCGGTGGTACGTTCGACGTGTCGATCATCGAGATCGCCGAAGTCGACGGCGAGAAGCAATTCGAAGTGCTGGCCACCAACGGCGACACCTTCCTTGGCGGCGAAGATTTCGACATGCGCGTCATCGACTATCTCGTCGATGAATTCAACAAGGAGCAGGGCATCGACCTGCGCAAGGATCCGCTGGCGCTGCAGCGCTTGAAGGATGCGGCCGAGCGCGCGAAGATCGAGCTGTCCTCCAGCCATCAGACCGACGTGAACCTGCCGTACGTGACGGCCGACGCGTCCGGCCCGAAGCATCTGAACATCAAGCTGACCCGCGCCAAGCTGGAATCGTTGGTGGACGAGTTGGTCAAGCGCACCATCGAGCCGTGCCGCACCGCGTTGAACGACGCTGGCCTGCGCATATCGGACATCAACGAGGTGATCCTCGTCGGTGGTCAGACCCGCATGCCGAAAGTGCAGGAGTCGGTGAAGGACTTCTTCGGCAAGGAGCCACGCAAGGACGTCAACCCGGACGAAGCTGTCGCCGTGGGCGCAGCGATCCAGGGCGGCGTGCTCGGCGGTACGGTCAAAGACGTGCTGCTGCTTGACGTCACCCCGCTGTCGCTCGGCATCGAGACGATGGGCGGCGTGATGACCAAGCTGATCGAGAAGAACACCACGGTGCCGACCAAGGCCGCGCAGACGTTCTCCACCGCCGACGACAACCAGACCGCGGTGACCGTGCATGTGCTGCAGGGCGAGCGCGAGCGTGCCAGTGCGAACAAGTCGCTGGGCAAGTTCGACCTGTCGGGTATCGACGCTGCACCGCGCGGTCAGCCGCAGATCGAAGTCACCTTCGACATCGATGCCAACGGCATCCTGCACGTGTCGGCCAAGGACAAGAAGACCGGCAAGGAACAGAAGATCGAGATCAAGGCGGGCTCTGGCCTGTCCGAGGACGAGATCCAGCGGATGGTCGCCGATGCCGAAGCGAACAAGGAAGAGGACAAGAAATTCCACGAACTGGTCGCCACCCGCAACAAGGCCGATCAGCTGGTCCACGCCACGCGTACGGCTCTGAAGGAACACGGTGGCAAGGTGCCGCCGGATCAGCTCAGCAGCATCGAAGGCGCGTTGTCCGATCTGGAAAAGGTCAAGGACGGCGACGACAAGGCCGCGATCGAGTCCAAGGTCGAGAAGCTCGAGCAGACCGCTCAGGCACTGTATGCGGCGGCTCAGGGCGGTGGTTCGGCCGATGCCGGTGCACAGTCTGCGCCGGGCGGCTCGGCGCAGCCGGACGACGTGGTCGATGCAGAGTTCACCGAAGTGAAAGACGACAAGAAATAATCGGCGGTCCATGCCCGGATGAATCCCGGCACGGTCACTACATCAGCCCGCGCCGGGAATCACCCCGGAGCGGGCTGTCTGTTGAAAGCGGGGCACCGAATCATCGGTACCGCAGAGGCGCGGCAAAGCAGTGTGGATGCATGAATGAGCAAGCGTGACTATTACGAAGTCCTTGGTGTTGAACGCAGCGTCACCGACGTCGAGCTGAAGAAATCCTTCCGCCGGCTGGCGATGAAGTATCACCCTGACCGTTGTCCGGACGATCCGGCAGCGCAGGAGAAATTCAAGGAGGCCAAGGAGGCCTACGAAGTGCTGGCCGATGCGCAGAAACGCGCGATGTACGACCAGCACGGCCACGCTGCATTCGAGCACGGCATGGGTGGCCGCGGTGGCGCCGGTTTCGGCGACGTCGGCGACATCTTTGGCGATATCTTTGGCGACATTTTCGGCAGGAACGGCGGTGGTCGCGGTCGTCCGCGGCGTGGCGCCGATCTGCGCTACATCATGGAATTGGATCTTGAGGAAGCGGTCTTTGGCGTCAGCCGGCAGATCGAAGTTCCAACCCAGGTCAACTGCCATCATTGCAACGGCAGTGGTTCGGAAGACGGCAAGGTCAGCAAGTGCAAGACCTGCCACGGCCATGGCCAGGTGCGCATGCAGAACGGTATCTTTTCGATCCAGCAGGCTTGTCCGCATTGCGGCGGCACCGGCCAGGCGATCGAGAAGCCGTGCAAGAAATGCCATGGCGAAGGACGGCTCGAGGAAACCCGCACGCTGTCGGTGCAGATTCCCGCTGGCGTCGACAACGGCGACCGCATCCGCCTGACCGGGCAGGGCGAGGCTGGCCCCTCCGGCGCGCCCGCTGGCGACCTTTACGTGGAAGTACACGTGCGCGAACACGCGATCTTCCAGCGCGAAGGCAATGATCTGTATTGCGAACTCCCGATCCGCTTCTCGCAGGCCGCGTTGGGCGCCGAATTGCCCGTACCCACGCTGGAAGGCGAGGTGCCGATCAGCATTCCAGCAGAAACCCAGACTGGCACCCAGTTTCGTTTGCGCGGTCGTGGCGTCAAGTCAGTGCGCAACAGTCGCAACGGTGATCTGATCTGCCGCGTGGTGGTGGAAACTCCCGTGCGTCTGACCAAGCAGCAGCGTGAATTGCTTGAATCACTGGAAGCGACCTTTGACGGCAACGACGCCGGCAAGCACACCCCGCGTGCGAAAGGCTGGGTCGATGGTGTGAGGCAGTTCTGGTCGAAAGTCACCGCGTGATGCTTCATGCGCACGCGGTAGCATGTGCCGATCGCCCGTTGTGACTGGAGTGTGCCGATGACCCGACCCATTCGCCTAGCCATCAACGGTGCCTCTGGCCGGATGGGCGGAGCTTTGTTGAGCCTGCTGGACGGCGACGCACGCTTCGAGCTGGTGCATGCGGTGGTGGCACCGGGCTCCTTCCACGATGGCAAGCAGGTATTTGCTGGTCTGCATTACTCGCATGACTGGGCGCAGGCTCCCGCAATCGATGTGGTCATCGATTTCAGTGGGCCAACGGCGCTGTCTGCGGCGCTCGACCACTGTCTTGTGCATGGCATCGCCCTGGTGAGCGGTACCACCGGCATCGACAGTGCTTTGGAAGCGCGGATGGCTGAATCTGCTGCGAGCATCGCTGTATTGCGTGCAGCCAATTTCAGCCTCGGCGTGGCGATGTTGACGCGATTGTTGCGTGAGGCTGCCGCTGCATTGCCGGATTGGGATCTGGAGATCGTCGAAGCTCATCATGGCCGCAAGCAGGACGCACCCTCTGGCACAGCGTTGGCACTTGGTCACGCGGCGGCGGCGGCACGTCATACTTCGCTGGCAGCAGCAGCTGTTTACAGCCGCGAAGGTCAAACCGGCGCACGCGCTGAAGGCAGCATCGGTTTCGCGGTGGTGCGCGGTGGCGACATCGTCGGCGAGCACACCGCCATGCTGATCGGGCAGGGCGAGCGGGTGGAACTGGGTCATCGCGCCACCGATCGCTCCATTTTCGCGCGGGGCGCATTGCAGGCGGCGTACTGGCTGAGTGGCCGCGCATCCGGTCTTTGGCAGCTTGATGACGTGATCGCCACGCAACGCTGAGACGATCGTTTCGAGTCTTGCGGGAGAATCCTGTGGGAGCGACTTCAGTCGCGATGCTATACGTTTTGGTTTGTGCTTGGCTTCAGAACTAAGAGCGTTTCACCCTCCTGCGGAGGGCGAGTCACTTCTCTTTTGCTTGTCCACCAGAGAAGTGACCAAGAGAAAACGACGCCCCACTTGGCGCTTGCCGGGCATCCTGCCCGCCAAGTCCGTGAGCCGTGGCCGGGCTTTTCGACAGGACTCCTGTCCTGGCGAAAAGGAGTCGACATCCATGTCGACTCCCCTACGGGCCTGTCGTCCCGCCTCACCGCCGCACAGGGGCCCGGGTAGAGCAGCGGGCATTCATGCCCGCACTCGGTACGCAGCCGCTGCGCGGCTACGAGAGCAAAAGCAAAAGCGCGCCAGCGTGATGCGCAATGTTTTATTGATCTAACCCAAATCCTACGTATGAACCGTTCGCCCTGAGCGTAGCGCAGCGAAGTCGAAGGGCATTCGGGAAACTATGGGCAGGCCGGATCGATAGTTGGAGCTTTGGCTTTGGCTCTGATTTTGATCCGACTTTTTGCTTTTCTGAAAAGTGTGCGCAGGATGCGCGCCGCTCTACCAGGGCCCCAGTGGGGCGGTGAGGCGGGTGAAGTCGCTCCCACAGAGCATCGTGCACAGGGTGCGCTCTACACAAGAGATGCCCACCTCAGCTTGTGCCCTCCTGCCAGTACCGTTAGCATCGTCCTGTTGTCATTGGGGAGTAGCCAGCCTCGTTTCCCCTGAGGCGTTCGCATCAACAGACCTGGTTGCCGTTGTCTTCGGTGCCATGGTGCGGACAGCAGCCGTTTACCGTCAGGTAGCGGCCTAGCCCGGCGAGACCTTTGGCCATCGACACCTCACCCGACCGGGCGAGCGATGTCGTTGTGCCATGGGTATTGCGCTCGCCCGGTCCAGTGCGTCTTTCATGTTGCTCACCGCGTTGCTGTTTCTCGGTTCGGCCGCTGCGATTTATTTCGCCTGCGAATATTTCGTCAACGGCGTCGAGTGGTTCGGCCAGAAGCTGAAGCTGGGCGCGACAGCGACCGGCACGGTGCTGGCTGCATTCGGTACCGCGCTGCCGGAAAGCGCCGTGACGTTTGTCGCTGTGATATTCGGCAAGACGCCTGAGGCGCGCGATATCGGTGTGGGCGCGGCGCTGGGTGGTCCACTGGCGCTGGCGACGATTGCTTATGCCGTAGTGGGGGCCGCGCTGTGGTTCAACCTCAGGCGACTCAAGCGCCCCGATCGCCTGATCCGGGTCGATCATCAACGGCTGGCGCGCGATCAGTCGTGGTTCCTGGCGATTTTTGTCATCAAGGTCGGCCTGGGTTTGATCGCGTTCGCGCTGAAGCCGTGGTTGGGCGTGCTGTTTTTGGCCGCTTACGCGATGTACGTATGGCGTGAGGTGCGCCGCGACGACAGCGTGCCGGAAGAGGAAATACTCGAGCCCCTGAAGTTTCGCCCGCAGCAGACAGACCCCGGGTTGCGATGGGTGGTGGCGCAGACAGTGGCGGCGTTGCTGGTGATTGCGGCCGCGTCACGCTTGTTTGTCCACCAGCTCGAAGCGATTGGCTCGACGTTCGGCTTGCCGGCGCATCTGGTAGCGCTGCTGTTGAGCCCGATCGCGACCGAATTGCCGGAAACCGTCAACGCGCTGATCTGGGTGCGCCAAGGCAAGGAGCGTCTCGCATTGGCCAATATCTCCGGCGCGATGATGATCCAGGCGACCGTTCCCAGCTCACTTGGCCTATTCGCGACGCCATGGCTGTTCGACGCGCCGTTGATGGCGGCAGGCCTGCTTACGATGGTCGCGGTGATTTATCTGTGGCTGCTGTTTCGTCGCGGCAAGGTGGACGCGCGCTGGCTGTTGCCGGTGGGTGCTGTGTACGGCCTGTTTGCAGCGTGGCTGGCTTGGTACTTTATGGTCCGATAGACTTTACGCCGGGCTTGGAAGGTTGAGACGTTAAGCTTTACCGGTTCATTTCGGCCGGCGCTTTTCCATTCCGCAAGCGCCGCTGAATCATTGCGGCGAATCGGTGGATTCCATCCATGGCATGTCATGCAGGGGAGCATCTCCGAGCAGGAGATAGAGCTCATCCGGGTCGTTCCAGTCAGTCTCGAGCCAGCCGCATTGATCGAGTAAGGGCTTCAGCTTGCGTTGAGGCTGGCGACGCAGCCAGTCGCTATCAGCGTTCTCGTCAGTCGCCACACTTGCGAACAGGAGTCGGCTTTCTTCCAACGCATCGAGATAGGACTGAAGTTCGCTGAGGGCGTCCTGAGTTTTCTCGAAAAACCAGGTGAATTCGGTGACGTCGAAGGCGAAGTCGGCAACCTCGAACTGAGTCACAAAGCCCACCCATGCGTCGAATGCACGCCCCCCTTGGGGCGGCAGCAAGGTTTGCCACACAAAGCGAAGGTCAGCCAGCCTCGACAATGCTTTTGACCTTGTCGTCGACAGTTTTACAGGGCCATCACCAAGACCAAGCGCCGCCTCAACGGTCTCTGTGTCGTGATTGGCATAGCTCTCATCACGACGCTGCGAAATGGCATCGGGCGCCAGCATGGACAACCAGAACGGCGGCAGGATTTTGTTGGCGTCGGCCAGCAGTTCGGTGCTGCCATCAGCGTGGATGACGGACAAATAGCTTCGGTTTCCCACGGTCGGTTGCTCGCGATGAACGTGATCGAAAAAACCGAGAGTGGTCAATTCGACCCAGGGTTTCCATGAGACTTATCTGAATCTGCGCGATTGCAGCATGGGTGGCTTGGCGCTTCAGGCTGGCTGACCTTTCGAGCGGATGGCTTTGTACTGACGAAATCGCCAGATCAACGGGTACAACACCACGATCAGCAGAGGGGCGGAAAGACCATAAGTTGGCGCTGGAAATCGCTGCGTTGCCAATCCGGAACACGGGGTGCCCCAACGCCGGAAACCATCGGCCAAGCCCGTAGAACGGATGCGTGCAGGCATCCCAGGCCAGATGGGTGAGCGCGCCGACGGCGAGTGCTGCCATCGTGCGCCAGAGCGGCGGCGCAGGCGGTGACGGGGCGGTATCGTGATCGGCAAGTCCGGTGGAGGTCCAGAAAGGACGCCAAAGCATCCACAGCAACCACCCGACCGGCAGGCAAAACAACGGCAGGCTGATGAGATCATGGCTGGGAAGTGGCCAGGACTCGCGCAGCCCGGGTAGAAAATAGGGCAGGTCGGGCGTCATGCTGCCGATGGCCAGCGCAGCGAACAGATCGGGGCCACAGAGCCGCCGCAGCGGTAGTACAGCGGCGACATGGCTTAGGGTGAACGGCATGGCGTGGATGGGTTTGGGGGAGGGACTCCGCATCCTTGCGTCAGGGCGGGTGTCGGGTGTGTCGGAATGACGGCAATGACAGGGCGATTACCTGTGGTGCTTCGTTCCAGCGACGGCGAGGCGATGCGCGTTGGACGCTCCCGGTCGGCTTATGGTCCTGGTGCCTGTTCATCCGGTGACGGAGCCCAGGTTGTTGCGCAGGGCACAGACGTAGAACACGACACCTAGCTGCAGCAACCGGACTATGCCGCGCACCAGCAACTGCCGCCTAGGCCAGCCGCGCGTCCAGGTACACCGAGAGCGGCTACGCAAAGACCCGTCCAGGCTTGCGACGCCGCCTATCCGTATGCTTCTGGGGTCAATCCGGATGCGAAGCGTTGCGGTCGCGTTTGGCGCCCAGTTTGGTGTCCAGCTTGCCGAACAGCTTCTTGAACGCGCGCGAGAATTTGCCACGTTTCGTCTTGCGTAGCTTCTCCTCCTCGCTGGTCAGCCAGGCGACCTGAATCACCCGTCGCTCGCCCTCATAGGGCAGGTGGCCATGGAAGGAGTTTTCGCAGCGTTTGAAGACGGCGAATTCGCCATACAGCGGGGCCAGTTCAGGCGCCACGATGCTGTCGATATCGTCGATCTTGTGCAGAAAACGCAGGCAACCGTCGCTGGTATCGGGCCACTGGGCATTCAGATAGAGCAATGCGGTGGCCACTTTGGATTTGCTGTCGGTGTGAATCGTGCCATGGCGCTTGTTGAGCAGCCGGCATAGCGTAACCAGGGTCGGATACTGGCCGAGGTTGTCGATACCCAGCCGCTGGCCGACCGCACTGGCAAACGCTGGCGTGGTCATGTTTTCGATCAGCGCATTGACCGATGGGCCACAATCGTTCGGGTCGTACGGGAAGAAGCCGGCACTGGCGTAACGCGGAAAATCGCGATCGAGGTCGCCGCGCGCTTCGTCCGGTAACTGGCCGTGAGCAACCATGAACGGGAAAGGTTGCTGCTGCACCGTGGTATCCGGGCGATCGAGACGGGCGGGATCGAGCAGTACGGCGGCACTCATGGGGCATTCAACTCCATTGAAATGGGGCTTAGTGTAACGCCGGCTGCAATACGGTTGTCATGCATAAGACGGCCGGTTCATTGTTTGTGAGGTGGACAGAAAGCGCTCTGCCGCTTATCATTTCAACCCGCCCTGACCCATTCCCTCCCAAGCCCCACAAGCCAGCAATCATGCGGCTTGCGGATCTTGCTGCATCCAAAAGGCGGTTACCGTATGCCTATTCCCGCTCTGCTGGCCCTCGAAGACGGCAGCGTGTTTCACGGTTATGCCGTGGGCGCGACTGGCGAAACCGTTGGCGAAGTGGTCTTCAATACAGCGATGACCGGTTACCAGGAGATCCTCACCGATCCCTCTTATTCGCGGCAGATAGTCACACTGACCTATCCGCATATCGGCAACACCGGCGTCAACGCCGAAGATGTCGAATCCACCGCCGTGCACGCCGCCGGCCTGATCGTGCGCGATGTGCCGCGCCGGGCCAGCAGCTGGCGTAGCAGCGAAAGCCTGCCCGATTACCTCAAGCGCCATGGCACGGTCGCCATCGCAGGCATCGACACCCGCCGGCTGACGCGCATCCTGCGCGACAAGGGTGCGCTGTCCGGTTGCATCATGGCGGGCGAGCAGGTCGATGCCGAAGTGGCATTAGCCAAGGCTCGCGCCTTCCCTGGCCTGAACGGGATGGACCTGGCCAAGGTGGTCAGCACCACCAAACCGTACGAATGGAAAGAGGGCATCTACGACCTGGACGGCACGGCCTTCAATCAGCCGGCGAACAACGCGCAGAGTCCGCGCTTCAAGGTCGTTGCCTACGACTTTGGCGTAAAGCACAACATCCTGCGCCTGCTTGCCGAGCAAGGTTGCGAGGTCACCGTGGTGCCGGCGCAGACGCCTGCCGCCAGCGTACTGGCGATGAAGCCCGACGGCGTGTTCCTGTCCAACGGACCGGGTGACCCGGCCGCTTGCGACTACGCGATCGTCGCTACCCGCGAACTGCTGGATTCGAAGATTCCGCTGTTCGGCATCTGTCTCGGCCATCAGCTGATGGGCCTGGCGGTCGGCGGCAAGACGCTGAAGATGAAGTTCGGCCATCACGGTGCGAATCATCCGGTGAAGGACCTGGACGACGGCCGTGTGCTGATCACCTCGCAGAACCATGGTTTCGCGGTCGACCCGGAGACGCTGCCGGCGAACGTGCGGGTGACGCATACCTCGCTGTTCGACGGTTCGCTGCAGGGCTTCGCGCTGACCGACCGGCCCGCGTTCTGTTTCCAGGGACATCCGGAAGCGAGTCCTGGGCCGCTCGATATGGGCTATCTCTTCCAACGTTTCGCGGCACTGATGCAGGAGGCCCGCTGAGATGGCCAAGCGTACCGATATCAAGAGCATCCTCATCATCGGCGCTGGCCCGATCGTGATCGGCCAGGCCTGCGAGTTTGACTACTCCGGCGCACAGGCCTGCAAGGCGCTGAAGGAAGAGGGTTACCGGGTGATCCTGGTGAACTCCAACCCGGCCACGATCATGACCGACCCGGAGACCGCCGACGCGGTCTACATCGAGCCAATCAACTGGCAGACGGTGGAACGCATCATCGCCAAGGAGCGCCCGGACGCGGTGCTGCCGACGATGGGCGGCCAGACCGGCCTGAACTGCGCGCTCGACCTCGCCGACAACGGCGTGCTTGAAAAGTACAACGTCGAGTTGATCGGCGCCTCGCGCGAAGCGATTCGCATGGCCGAGGACCGCGAATTGTTCCGCGTGGCGATGGCCGAGATCGGGCTCGATTGCCCCAAGGCCGAGGTCGTGCGCACGTACGAGCAGGCGCTGGTGACCCAGGCCAAGGTCGGCTTTCCGACGGTCATCCGCCCGAGCTTCACGCTGGGCGGTTCCGGTGGTGGCATCGCTTACAACAAGGAAGAGTTCGAGGAGATCGTCAAGCGCGGTCTGGAGCTCTCGCCGGTGGGCGAAGTGCTGGTCGAGGAATCGGTGCTCGGCTGGAAAGAATTCGAGATGGAAGTGGTTCGCGATACCGCGGACAACTGCATCATCGTGTGCTCGATCGAGAACCTCGATCCGATGGGCGTGCATACCGGCGACTCGATCACGGTCGCGCCGGCGCAGACGCTCACCGACAAGGAATACCAGCGCCTGCGTGATGCATCGATCGCGGTGCTGCGCAAGATCGGCGTGGACACCGGCGGCTCCAACGTGCAGTTCGGCATCAATGCCGAGAACGGTCGCGTGGTGGTGATCGAGATGAACCCGCGCGTATCGCGTTCATCCGCGCTGGCCTCCAAGGCCACTGGTTTCCCGATCGCCAAGATCGCCGCCAAACTCGCGGTCGGTTACACGCTCGACGAACTGAAGAACGACATTACCGGCGGTCTCACGCCGGCCTCGTTCGAGCCGACCATCGACTACGTGGTCACCAAGATTCCGCGCTTTGCGTTCGAGAAATTCCCGTCGGCTGACGCGCGCCTCACCACCCAGATGAAGTCGGTGGGCGAGGTGATGGCGATTGGGCGCACGTTCCACGAATCGCTGCAGAAAGCGCTGCGCGGGCTGGAAATCGGCAAGACCGGATTGAATCCGACTGGCCTGGACATCAGCACCGAGGCGGGCGTCGCTACGCTCAAGCGCGAACTGCGCGAGCCGCGGCCGGACCGGGTGTTTCATCTGGCCGATGCGTTCCGCGCCGGCATGTCGCTGGAGGAAGTGCATAACCTGAGTCGGGTCGATCCATGGTTCCTCGCCGCGTTTGAGGACATCGTGCTGACCGAGGCGGAGATCACCAAGCAGGGTCTGACTGCGCTCGACGAGCCGCGCATGCGCGAACTCAAGCGGCTCGGATTCTCCGACGCGCGCGTGGCCGAACTGGTGGCTACCGACGAAGCGGCCGTGCGCCATCTGCGGCATACGCTCGGCGTGCGCCCGGTGTACAAGCGGGTGGATTCCTGCGCTGCAGAGTTCGCCACCAGCACTGCCTACATGTATTCGACCTACGAGGAAGAGTGCGAGGCCGCGCCGACCGATCGCGACAAGATCATCGTGCTTGGCGGCGGTCCGAATCGCATCGGTCAGGGCATCGAGTTTGATTATTGCTGCGTGCATGCTGCGCTGGCGCTGCGCGAAGATGGCTATGAGACCATCATGGTCAACTGCAATCCGGAGACGGTCTCGACCGATTACGACACCTCCGATCGCCTGTATTTCGAGTCGCTGACGCTGGAAGACGTGCTCGAAATCGTCCATCTTGAAAAGCCCAAGGGCGTGATCGTGCAGTACGGCGGGCAGACGCCACTGAAGCTGGCGCGTGCGCTGGAAGCGGCGGGCGTGCCGATCATCGGTACCAGCCCGGACAGCATCGATCTGGCCGAGGATCGCGAGCGCTTCCAGCAGATGATCGAGAAGATCGGCCTGAAGCAGCCGCCCAATCGCACCGCGCGCAATGCCGACGAGGCCTTGGCGCTGGCGCGCGAGATCGGTTATCCGCTGGTGGTGCGTCCGAGCTACGTGCTTGGTGGTCGCGCGATGGAAGTGGTGCACGACGACGCCGATCTCTCGCGCTACATCCGCGACGCGGTCAAGGTATCCAATGATTCGCCGGTACTGCTGGATCGCTTCCTCGATCATGCGGTCGAGGTGGATGTGGATGTCATCGCCGACTTGGGTGGCAACGTGCTGATCGGCGGCATCATGGAGCACATTGAGGAAGCGGGCGTGCACTCGGGTGATTCCTCGTGCTCGCTGCCGCCGTATTCGCTGTCAGCGGAAGTCCAGGACGAGATGCGTCGCCAGGTCACCCTGATGGCGCGCGAGTTGAAAGTCATCGGCCTGATGAACACCCAGTTCGCGATCCAGGGCGATACCGTGTTCATCCTCGAAGTGAATCCGCGCGCCTCGCGTACAGTGCCGTTCGTGTCCAAGGCGACAGGTGTGCCGCTCGCCAAGATCGCTGCCCGCGTGATGGCGGGTCGTTCGCTTGCCAGCCTGGGTGCGACTCACGAAGTGATTCCCAAGTACTACTCGGTGAAAGAAGCGATCTTCCCGTTCCTGAAATTCCAGAATGTGGACCCGATCCTTGGCCCCGAGATGCGCTCGACGGGTGAAGTGATGGGTGTGGGCCGCAGCTTTGGCGCCGCCTTCGCCCGCGGTCACGAGGCCGCCGGGATCAAACCGCCGAAGGTGGGCAAGGTGTTCCTGTCGGTACGCGACAGTGACAAGCATCGCCTGTTGCCGGTGGCGAAGGAAGTCATCGCGCGCGGCTTCAACCTGGTGGCCACTTCCGGTACTGCCAGCTATCTGGCCGAACACGGCGTGGTCTGCGAGCGCATCAACAAGGTGCTCGAGGGCAGGCCGCATATCGTCGATCTGATCAAGAACGGCGAGATCGTGTATATCGTCAATACCACCGAGGGCAAGCAGGCGATCGCCGACTCGTTCTCGATCCGGCGCGAGGCGCTGCAGCACCGTGTCACTTATTCCACTACCGTTGCTGGCGCACGTGCGCTCGTGCATTCGCTGGATTTCCGCAGCGATGGCGAAGTGCACAGCCTGCAGGAACTGCACAAGGAGTTGAGCGCATGAATCGCGCCCCTATCACCAAGGCGGGCTCGGAGCGTCTGCGCGCCGAACTGGATCGCCTGAAATTTGTCGACCGGCCGCGCATCATCGCGGCGATCGCCGAGGCCCGTGCGCACGGCGATCTCAAGGAAAACGCCGAATACCACGCTGCGCGTGATCAGCAGAGTTTCGCCGAAGGCCGCATTGGCGAGCTGGAAGCGGCGCTGTCCACGGCTGAAGTGATCGATGTGTCGCGGCTCAATCCCGGCAACCGCGTGGTGTTTGGTGCCACCGTGGATCTTGAAGACGAAGACACCGGCGTGGCCGTGACTTATCAGATCGTGGGTGACCTGGAAGCGGACATCAAGCAGCGACTGATCGCCGTGTCCTCACCGATTGCCCGTGCCTTGATCGGCAAGAGCTCCGGTGACAGCTTCGAGTTCACGGCGCCCAATGGTGTCAAGCACTACGAGATCACGGGCGTGCGTTATTCCTGAAAGCGCGTGTGAAATGACCGGCCGTCATTTGCGGGCGGTCAGATAATCACTGGGCAGCGCGGCCGCCCTTGTCGCCAAGTACCTGACCACGGATCGAGACATGCCGCAGCAGAAAATTCTGTTCCTCAGTGTCTCGGCCGGTGCAGGCCACATGCGAGCCGCCGAGGCGTTGCATCTGACTGCGCAAGCGAGCTTGCCGCAGGTCCAGACGATGCATCTGGACGCGATGGACTTCGTTCCGTCCACGTTCCGCAAGCTGTATACGGACTTCTATATCACCCTGGTCAATAGCTACCCCACGCTGTGGGGTGTGCTGTATCAACGCAGTTCCGACGCCGATCCGGATAGCCCGATGCAGAAGCTGCGGCGCGCGGTCGAGCGGCTTAGTACAGGCGATCTGCGCAAGGCGATCAATGCGTTCGCACCCGACGCTATTGTCTGCACCCACTTTCTGCCCGCCGAAATGCTGATGCACGATATCCGGCGCGAACGGATGGCGGTGCCGGTATGGGTTCAAGTCACCGATTTTGACCTGCACGGCATGTGGGTCATTCCGCACATGACGGGCTTCTTTGCCGCTAGCGATGAAATTGCATTCCGTATGCGGGCGAACGGCATCGAGACCGAACGTATCCACACCACGGGCATTCCGGTGATGCCGGCGTTTACCGAGTCGCAAGAGCGTCGGCTTTGCGCCGAACGCTTCGGTTTCGATCCCGCACGGCACACCATCATGCTGATGGGCGGTGGCGCCGGCGTCGGCAAGCTCGATGAAGTCGCAGCAACGCTGATGCGCCTGGAGCATGACTTCCAGCTGATCGTGCTGGCTGGGCGCAATGAAACTGCACTGGCCCGATTGCAGACCCTGGCCACCGAACATCCGGGGCGGCTGTTTCCGTTCGGCTTCACCAAGGAGGTGGCACAGCTGATGGCCTGTGCCGACCTGGTGATCACCAAGCCCGGTGGCCTGACCACCTCGGAGTGCCTTGCGATGGGCCTGCCGATGGTGGTGTATGCGCCGATCCCCGGTCAGGAAGAACGCAACGCAGATTACGTGCTGGAGCAGGGGGCGGCGTTGAAGGCGATCGACCTGATCTCGCTGGAATACCGGGTGCGCCAATTGCTGGCCGAGCCGGATCGTCTGCTGCGGATGCGCGACTGTGCCCGTCGCCTGGGACAGCCGCAGGCGGCGCGACGCGTACTCGAGATCGTGCAGGCCCAGCTCGACGATCAGCAGCCGGCGGCGATGCCGGTGGGATTGTGAGCGTGCGTCAGTTGGACCAACGATCCTTCGGGACTCGCAGCGTAGCCTCGGTTTCCATGCACCCGCTGGTGCTGTTGCTGACGCTCGGCTGGACCGAGTTGCTGGCTTTTTTCTTTGCCCACGTGGAGATCCAGATCGAAGGTGCAGCCGGTTGGGCGGCGAACCTGCCGACCTGGCGCATCGAGCATCACTGGCTGCTGGATATTTTCTGGGGCGGTCGGCCCATGACCGGCTACCACGCGTGGCTGTTTCCGTGCATGGCGCTGTTCTTCCATTTTCCGCTGGCTTTTGCCGGGAACTGGAGCTGGCGTGCCGAGGCGCGCGTGTTCGCCTGCATCATGTTGTTCTGGATCAGCGAGGATTTTCTGTGGTTCGTGTTGAACCCGGCGTACGGTGTGGGGCATTTCGCACCCCGCTATATCCCCTGGCATATCCACTGGTGGGGTGCGGCACCCAGTGATTATTGGGTTTCGCTGGGTGTGTCCGCCGTGCTGTTCTGGTTCTCGTGTCGCCCAGGGTCGTCACGCCGCTGAGCGTCTGCCGTGCTCTGTGCGGCAGATGAAATCGCGCGCATAAAAAAGGTTCTTCACGGAAGTCCGGGGAGCCCCGATAAAAAAGAACGGTGACTTCAGGTAAAGATGTTTGTGCGACCAAACATAAACCAGAGCCACCGTTCCGATGTCAGATGGTAAAGCCTTG
>Ga0302308_10000132_pt1 | contig 64581 bp, 67 predicted proteins | sample III_Palsa_E3_3_FD_200531 | JGI IMG/M metagenome (GOLD analysis project Ga0302308, IMG submission 200531) | Peat permafrost microbial communities from Stordalen Mire near Abisko, Sweden - III_Palsa_E3_3 | ecosystem: Environmental > Terrestrial > Soil > Palsa > Peat permafrost | place: Sweden...
CGAACTGCAAGGCAAGGTCGCAATCGTGACCGGAGGCAACACGGGCATCGGCAAGGCGGTGGTGCTGGCTCTCGCGGAGCAGGGTGCCAGTGTCGTCATCGACTACGTCTCCAACCCGCAGGCGACGGAGGACCTCGAGCGCAAAATCGCCGACCTTGGTGAGGCCGCCACCGCGGTGGAGGCGGACGTGTCCAAAATCGAGGACCTGCAGCGGATGATCGACACGGCGGTCTCCGCGTACGGCCGGCTCGACGTCATGGTCAACAACGCCGGCGTGGAAACTCGAACGTCAGTCCTGGACACGACGGAGGCTCAGTACGAGAAGGTCCTCGACATCAACCTGAAGAGCGCGTTCTTCGGGACCCAGTTGGCGGCCAAACAGATGATCGCCCAGGGCGGCGGCGGCCGCATCATCAACATGACGTCGGTACATGAGGACTGGCCCATGGCCGGCAACACGGCCTACTGCCTCTCCAAGGGCGGGATGCGCATGCTGACCCGTACGGCCGGCGTCGAACTGGGGCCCCACAACATCTGTGTCGTCGGCGTTGGTCCCGGCGCGGTGGACACCCCCATCAACGCACAGACGGTCGCGAACCCCGCCGCCCTCGCCGCGCTCAACAAGTCGATCCCGCTCGGTCGTCTGGCCGAGCCCGAGGAGATCGCCTCGGTGGTGGCCTTCCTTGCCGGCCCCGGAGCCGGCTACATCACGGGAACGACGATATTCGCGGACGGGGGCATCATGCAGAACGGCCCCGGTCTCTGATCAGTGGCCGATATGTTGATCGTGGCCGGAACATTCACCGTCGAGCCGGGCCGGCGCGCCGAATTCCTCGAAAGCCGCTTGGAGGCGATCCGCACCTCGCGCACGGAGCAGGGATGCGTGCAGTACGCCATGAGCGCGGACGCTGTGGACCCGGGAGTGGTGCGGCTGTTTGAGATCTGGTCCTCCCGAGCAGACTTGCAGACCCATCTCGAACGCGTCAGGGCGTCGGCGCCGCCCGAGGGAGGCGTTCCCGTTCTTGCACACGATCTGAAGATGTACGTGCATGCGGAGGAGCAAGCCTTCGGCGCGTAGAGGGCGCCGTCTGCACCAACCGGAAGAGCGTTCTTCGCGATACGGCTCCCGCTTCAGGTGCTCTCGGCTGGCGCGGCGGTCTCGGTGGGGGCCGGATCGACCGGGTCCCCGGAGCCGTCGGTCCGCGGCACCGAGAGGCGCTTGCGGAAGGTGTAGTAGCCCCAGATCTGGTAGCAGAGCACGATCGGGAAGAACACGACCGCCACCACCGTCATGACTCGCAACGAATAGCCGGGACTGGCCGTGTTCGAGATGGTCAGGTTGTAGGCGGCGTTCGTGCTCGAGATCATCACCCGCGGATAGAGCTCGCTGAAGATCGTCCCCACGGTGCCGGCGATACCGATGGCTGCCGCGGTGAACGCCCAACCTTCGGCCTTGGCCTGGGCGGCCCAGGCGGCAGCGATCACAGCGAAGAGACCGAGGGCCTCGATCGGCTTGGGGACGAAGCCGGTGCCGAGGCCGACGTGGACCCATGTCATGAACCCGAACGTGACGAGGATGGCCACACCACCGATGGTGGCCGACGCCTTCTGGGCCCGGTCGTGGATCTCACCAGTCGTTTTTAGGGTCAGGTAGGTGGCTCCCATGAGCAGGGAGAGCACGAGGAGAGTCAGTCCGCACCACAGTCCGAATGGCGTGAGCAGATCCCAGAAGTTCCCGGTGAAATTGTGAGAGCTGTTGATGGGCAATCCGTGGAGCAGGTCACCCAGCGCCACCCCGAGCAGGAAGGGGATGAGGGCGCTGCCGATCGTCAGGGCCCAACGCCAGGAACTCCTCCAGCGTGGATCATCGAACTTGCGCTGGTACTCGAAGGACACCCCGCGTGCCATGAGGGCGGCCAACAGGATCACGACGGCGAGGTAGAGGGACGAGAACCAGGTGGCATACCAGCCCGGGAACGCAGCGAAGATCGCCGCGCCTCCCACGATCAGCCAGACCTCGTTGCCGTCCCAGACCGGCCCGATGGTGTTGACCAGCACGCGCCGTTCCAGGTCGTTGCGCCCGATGAATGAATGGAGCATGCCGACGCCGAAGTCGAAGCCTTCGAGCACGAAGAAGCCGACCCAGAAGATGGCGACGATGACGAACCACAGATCGGCGAGTGAGAAGCCTCCCATGTCGACCTCCTAGTAGACGAGGGCCAGGTCGTCCTCGTCGGACGACTCCAGCTCTGCAGTGGCGGATGGTGCGGACCCGGGCGTGCCGGAGTGGTCATCGGGATCGGGCATCAGCTTGGCCAGCGGATCCTCGCCGAGCGATCGGCGGCCGTAGCGGATCATGAGCCACGTGTTGGCGACCCCGAGTACGGCGTAGATCGCGTAGAAGATGATCAGCGAGATCCAGATGTCCGTTGCAGATACCGAAGCGGAGACGCCGTTCTTTGTCAACATGAGGCCCTGCACGATCCACGGTTGGCGGCCGTTCTCGGTGAGCATCCAGCCGGCCGTGTTGATCACGAAGGGCAGAATCACCATCCAGGGCGCCACGCGTAAGAACCATTTGGCCCGGTCGAGCCGATGCCGGTAGAGGAGCCAGGCGCCCCACAGCGCGAAGATGAAGACCAGCGAGCCGAGATAGGCCATGACCCGCATCGACCAGTACTGAATGAAGACGTTGGGGATGTAGTCGCCCGGTCCGTATTCCTTCTGGTATTGGGCGTTGAGATTGTTGAGCCCCTGCACTTCGCCATCGACATGGTTGGTGGCCAGGATGGACAACAGGTCGGGGACCTCGAGGATCTGGGTGGGGGTTTCGTCGTTGGGCCCGCCGCCGATCTGGAAGAGGGAGAAGGGGCAGTGGCTGTCACAGGTGGTCCAGAGCGCCTCGGCAGCGGCGATCTTCATCGGCTGGTACGTGCCCTCCACGACGCCGAGCTCGCTGCCGACGAACAGGTTGAAGGCAACGCTGGGCAGCAGGACCACGAGCGAGATGACCGCCGTGCGGCGGAACGCCTCGACCTGGTTCTTGCGGTGGAGGTGCCAGGCCGACACGGCCAGCATCACCGCGGCACCCGTGACGAGGGAGGCCACGACGACGTGGGTGTAGCCCCATAGGAAGACGGGGTTGGTGAAGAGCGCCCAGATGTTGTTGAGCTGCGGTTGGTGGGTGCTGTTGTTCGTCGTGTACCCGACGGGGTGTTGCATCCACGAGTTGGCCGCAATGATGAAGGCCGCCGACAGCATGGTCCCCGCAGCAACCAGCCAGATGCAGGCCAGGTGGGCCTTCTTCGAAATGCGATTCCAGCCGAAGATCCAGATCCCGAGGAAGGTCGACTCCAAGAAGAAGGCGGCGAGGCCCTCCATGGCCAGCGGCCCGCCGAACACGTTGCCCACCAACCGCGAGTAGGCAGACCAGTTCATGCCGAACTCGAACTCCTGAATGAGCCCCGTGACCACACCGACCGCCACGTTGATGAGCAGCAGCGATCCGAAGAAGCGGGCCAGCCGCCGATAGGTGTCGTCGCCGTTGCGGTACCACGCCGTCTCGAGCAGGGCGACCAGGAAGGCCAAGCCGATGGTGATCGGCACGAAGAGGAAGTGGTAGATGCTCGTGCTGGCGAACTGCCAGCGGGCGAGTTCGAGGCTCACGGAGTGTCGCTCCCTTCATTGAGGACGGCCGAGAGCCCCTCCGAAGAGGGGGACCGCGGTTCGGCTGGGGGCCGGTCGTTCATCAGCTCGTCCCACCACAAGCCGGCATAGCGCCCACCGGACATCGCGAGATCGCGATGGGTGCCGCGTTCCACCACGCGGCCCTCGTCGAGAACGATGATCTCGTCCACCTGCTCCAGCCCGGCGAGCCGGTGCGTGATGAGCAGGGTGGAGCGACCCTCGGTGAGGGCAAGCAGGTCGGCGGTCAGCGCGTCGGCCGCCGGGGGATCGAGGTGCTCGCCCGGTTCGTCGAGCACCAGGATGGGGAAGTCGGCCAACAGGGCACGGGCGACTGCGACCCGTTGGCGTTGGCCCCCCGACAGGCGCCGGCCCGTGGGGCCTGTCGGGGTCGCGAGCCCCTTGGGGAGACCCGCCAACCAGGGGCCGAGACCCACCCGTGTGAGCACCTCGGCGAGCTCGGTGTCGGTGGCGGCACGCCGACCGACCCGCAGGTTCTCGGCCAAGGTCGTGTCGAAGAGGTGGGGACTCTGTTCGACCAGGCCGACGACCTGTCGCACGTCGTCGGCCGCCAGGCGCTCCAATGGTGTCCGTCGAGGGAGGCCTCCCCCGCATCGGCCGGGAGGAACCGCACCAGCACGTCAGCCAGCGTGGATTTGCCGGCCCCGCTCGGGCCCACCAGTGCCACGCGCCGCCCTGGCGACAGCTGCAGGTCCACCTCGCGCAGAGCGGCGCGCCCCGCGCCCGGATAGGAGGCCCAGACCCCGCGCAGGGTGAGCTCGTGCGGCCCATCGCCCAGTGCCAGGGGGGCCGCCGGGTCGCTCACGATCGTCGGCGCGTCCATGGCTTCGAACACCCTCGCCGCCGCCACCCGGGAGCGCTGGAGCGCCTGGGTGGCGGCGGGCAACGGCGAGGACAGTTCGAAAGCAGCGAGCGGGACCAGCGCGAGAACGGCAAGGAGCGCGCCGTTGAGCGACCCGCCGTGGGTGGCGGCGACCCCGAGCGTCAGGGCACCCCAGCTGGCGAGCCCGGCGAGTGCGGTCGTCAGGCCGAGGCCGATGCCGGTGGTGGCGGCACCATGTCGGGCCGCCCGCCGTAGCCGGGTGTCCGACTCGTCGAGGCGGTCCAGTTGGTTCCCCACGGCGCCCATGACGAGGAGTTCGGGGGCGCCCTCAACGAGATCCACGACGCTCGCCGTGAGGTCACCCCGGACGGTGGCCTGGCGGGACTCCTCGCGGCGGGCGAGGTGCCCGGTCAGCCACGGTACGGCGGTGGCTGAGAGGACGAGAGCCACCAGCAGGACGAGGCCGGCCTGTGGGAGGAACCACCACAGGGCCGCCACGGTGCCCGCGCCGACGAGCACGGCCACCAGGAACGGTTGGAGCACCCGCAGCACCACGTCCTGCAACGAGTCCACATCGTCGACGAAACGCGCCACGAGATCGCCCCGACGGAAGGCCGGGAGGCCGGCCGGGGCCACCGCTTCGAGTCGTTCGAACACGCGTACGCGCAGGTCGGCCAAAACGCGCAACGCGGCATCGTGACCCCTCAGCCGTTCGCCATAACGGAAGAACCCCCGCGAGAGGCCGAAGAACTGCACCCCCACGATGGCCAGGGTGAGCGAAGCCTCGGACGGTCGCTGGGCGGCTCGTGAGATGAGCCAGGCCGACGTCCCCATGAGGGCGATCGACGCACCGATGGCCCCAGCGCCCAGGAGCGAGGCCTCGGCAAGTCGCCGCCGGGCGCCCCGCGCGATGCCGAGGGTCCGGGCGATGCCGGCGCGGCCTTCGTTCATGACCCCACCTCCACCGCCGCGGGCAGCTCGACGAGACGGTCGGCCAGGGCAGCCAGTGCGGGGCGGTGGGCCACGATCAACGCCGTCCGCCCTCTCACCAGGCGGCGCACGGCTGCCAGCACTTCCGCCTCTGTCTGGCCATCGAGGCTGGCCGTCGGCTCGTCGAGCAGGAGCAGCGGAGCGTCCCGGACGAAAGCCCGGGCCAGTGACACGCGCTGGCGTTCCCCGGCCGAAAGACCGGCCCCGCCCTGGCCGAGTTGCGTGTCCGCGCCGAGCGGGAGACGCCGCACGACCTCGGACAGTCCGGCGGACTCGAGTGCGTCGGCCACGGCGGCGTCCGACGCGTCGGGGCGTCCGAACCGGACGTTGTCCGCCACCGACCGCGCGAAGAGGTGAGGCCGCTGGGGTACCCAGCCGATGTGGCTGCGCCAGTCGTCGAGGTCGAGATCGTCGAGATCGACGCCGCCGAAGGACACGCGACCTGCGTCCGGGCGGCGCAAACCCAGTATGACTGCCAGCAGCGTCGATTTGCCGCAGCCGCTCGGCCCAGTCACGGCCACGGTCTCACCCGGTGCCACCACGAGATCGATCCTGTCCAGCGCGGGCACCCGCCGGCCGGGGTACGTCAGGTCCAGGCCGCTGATCCGGACGGAGGGTGTCGATGCCTTGGTGGTGCCACCTACGGGGCCGGCGTTGGGCTGCTCCAGGAGGCCGAAGACGTCCTGGGCGGCTTGCATCCCGTCGGCGCTTGCGTGGTAGTTGGCACCCAGCGCCCGCAGAGGCAGGTAGGCCTCGGGCGCGAGGACGAGCACGAACAGCGCATCGCGAAAGGACATGTCCCCGTCGAGAAGACGCAGTCCCACGGCGACGGCCACAAGCGCGACCGACACCGTGGCCAGGAGCTCCAGGATGAGGGACGACAGGAACGTCAGCCGCAGGGTGGCGAGCGTGGTGGTGCGGTAACGATCGGTCACGTCGGCGATCGACCGTGCCTGCGCTTTGGCCCGCCCGAAGATCTTGAGCGTGGGCAGGCCCGTCACCACGTCGAGGAAGTGGCCGGCCAGCTTCTGGAGGGAGCGCATGCGGGCCACCGTCCGGTCACGGGTCGTGGCCCCGACCAGGGCCATGAAGATCGGGATCAGGGGCAAGCTGACGGCGATCAGCACCGCACTGACCCAGTCCGCTCCGGCCACCACGGCAATGACTGCGACCGGCACGATGACGGCCAGGAACAGCTGGGGGAGGTAGCGGGCGAAGTAGCCGTCGAGTGCGTCGATGCCCGTCGTCAACAGCGTGCTGAGCCGTCCCGTCTCCGACCTCTCTAGTCCGGCCGGCCCGAGTGCCGCCACGTGGGCGGCAGCGGCCTGTCGCAATTCGGACTTCGCCGAGGCAGACGCCCGGTGGGCCGTGCGTTCGGCGCCCCAGGCCAGCACGGCGCGCCCCGCGATCACGCCCAGCAACGCGAGGAGCGTTCCACGGAGCGATCCCAGGCTTTGGTGATCGAGGAACGCGCCGGCGACGACGTGCGCAATGAGCCAGGCCTGGGCGATCAAAAGCAAGGCGGTCAGACCCCCGACGGCGACGGCCAGGATCAAGAAGCGTCGCGTCGTACGCGCGTAGTGGAGCAATCGGGGGTCGAGAGGACCGCCCCGCCGCTCGCGTCGTGTCGTGGAGCGATGCCGTTCGGTCACCTGCGCTGGCGCGTCCACCATCCCCTCTTTAGTACGCCGCCGGCACCCGCCGCTCGTCGGCGCGGAAAGGTGTCCTTGACGTCGTCGACTGGGGGACGCCAGGGTGGCGGCGTGGCCGCCGCCCTCATCAATACCGACCCGGCACTGCGCCGCTGCTGGCACCCGGTGGCCCGCTCCGAGGAGGTCACCGAACAGCCGTACGGGGTGATGCTCTTGGGCGAGCCCTGGGCCCTGTATCGCTCGGGGGGCCTGGTGCGGGCCGTCGTCGACCGCTGCCCCCATCGGCATTGCCCGCTCACCCTGGGCAGCTGCGAGTCCGGCGTTCTGCAGTGCGCCTATCACGGGTGGCGCTTCGACGAGGACGGCCGCTGCGTCGAGATCCCGGCGTTGGGGGAGGGGGCGACGTTGCCTCCGGCCGCCCGCCTGACATCTGCCGCCGCCGTGAGGGAGGCTAACGGCATCGTCTTCCTCGCCCCCGAACCGCCCATCGCTCCTCTGGGCGCGATCCCGGAGGCGGAGGACACGACGTTCATGGAGGGCCTGCTGCCGACATTGCGCGTTCGAGGCTCGGCTGGACTCTTGGCCGACAATTTTCTCGACATCGCCCATTTCCCCTTCGTCCATGCCGGCACCTTCGGTACCGACGAGGCGGCGGAGGTCGTTCCGTTCGCGGTGGCTCGCGACGACTGGTCCTTCTCCGTGACCTACGAGCACCCCTTCGCGCACCGCGAGGACCCGGGCGTCGCGACCGGTCTACGTCCGCTCGTGCAGACCAGGCGCCTTACCTACGAGCTCCGAGCGCCCTTCCACCTCAAGCTGCGTATCGATTTCGTCGACGCCGGCGGATCCAACGTCATCGGCTTCTTCATTCAGCCCGAGACGGACGAGACCTGTCGGCTGTTCACGACCCTGTGGCGGAACGACCTTGACGGCGACTCGACGCGCATGGCCGAGGCGGTGGCATTCGAGCTCGAGGTGCTGCGTGAAGACCTCCGCATTCAGGAGGCGTACCACGAGCTCGAGCTTCCGCTGGACCCGACCGCCGAGGTCCACACGAGAGCCGACCGCGCCACCCTGGAGTTGCGCCGGGTATTGGGAGACCTGGTGGCGGCCGTGGAGGCAAGTCGCCCGTGACCGCCGTCACTGTGATCGACCATCCCGTCCTGGCGCACCGGCTGGCCCAGCTGCGCGATCGGACGACGGGCAGCGACACCTTTCGTCAGCTCATTTCGGAGGTCTCCGGCCTGCTGGCCTACGAGGCACTGCGCGACCTCGGCACTGAAGAGCTGTCGGTCGACACACCCGTGGCGGACGCCGCGCCGGCGCATCGCGTCACCGAGGTCGTGCTGCTGGTGCCGATCCTCCGCGCCGGGCTCGGCATGGTGCCGGCGATCCAGGAGATCGTGCCGCTGACCGAAGTGGCACACGTTGGTCTCCGACGGGATGAGGCAACACTTCGGTCCGAGGTCTACCTGAATCGCCTTCCAGCGGATCTCACGGGCCGGCGGGTCATGGTGTGCGACCCCATGCTGGCCACGGGCGGGTCGCTCGGTCAGGTCTGCGAGCTGGTGCGGGAGCGCGGTGCCACCGAAATCATTGCACTCTGTGTCGTGGCCTCCGAACCTGGCTTGGCCGACTTCGGCGGCGATCACCCGGGTGTGCGCGTGTACTGCGCTGCGGTGGACCCCCAGTTGAACGACTCGGGGTACATCGTGCCCGGGCTCGGCGACGCCGGGGACCGCCTTTTCGGGCCCCCGGACTGACGCACACCCGACGCGGGACGGCCTGAACTCGCATTGCCGCAACGCGTTCAAGTCGATCCGGACTTTGGTCGACACAGAACCGAGGCCCTGTCGCGTCTTCGAATCGACGCGGCGTCGTATCTGGAGGATGGACCATGAAGGATCGCCGACGGCAGCAACGCCAATCCACCATTTGGATGGGTGTCTGCCACGTGGAGGGAGAATCACTCCACAATGGTGAGGGCGAGTCCTCCCGTCTCTGGCGCGGGTGCGGCGTCTTCGACTTCTCGACGCTGGGTGTGGGAATGGACTTTCGTCATCCGGATCCACTCGATCTCATAGGGCGCCGCGTCTTCGTACGTCTTTCGATCGGTGGCTCCATCGATATGACGTTCACCGGTGTGGTGCGTAATGCGAAAATCGGCCCGGATGAGATCGTGCGAACTGGTATCGAATTCGTCGGCCTTACCGAAGACGAGCTCTACATCGTCGATCTCCTGGGACTCGGTACCTTGAGCGATGCCATGGCCTGAGGCCGGTCGTCACCCGGCGCTGCGAGGCTCCAAGCCAGAGCGTCGTGACACCGGAGTACGTTGGTCGCGTGTCGAAGACGACAAGCCCTTCTCCTTCTGTCGCACGCCGCTACCTGGAGGCAGTAGCCCGCCAGGATTGGGACCTCGTAACCCGGTGCTTGGCATCCGGGGTGGTCAGGCACGGACCCTTTGGGGACGACTTCGAAGGTGTGGCACCGTATCTGTCGTTTCTCCAACGCACCATGCCGTCGTTGCCTGGGTACCGCATGGACATTGATCGCGTCACGGAACTGGACGATCAACGGGCCATGGTCGAACTACGCGAGACGATTCAGTTGCAGACTGGTCCCCTGGTCACTCATGAATGTCTGGTCTTCGCAATCGGGCCCGAAGGACTCCTCGAGGAGATCAGCGTGTACATCCGCCAAGCCCCGCCGAGCTGAGACGGAGGCGTGCGAGCTCTTCTGGGTCGCTCGGCCTGCATCAGAGACCGGGGGACTGCTTCGGCGTACACTCCCTCACGCAGCACTTCATTCCTGGGGTTTCAGACGGAGGCAAGCACATGATCGTCCGCTTCGTAAAAGTACTTCCGTGTTAGCGAGCACCGGATCAGTTTTCGGGGGCGTTATCGGCTTCATCATCTGGATCCTCATCATGGTCTGGATCTACAACATCGCGAAGCGTAAGGGTCGTCATGCCGTCGGTTGGCTGATCCTTGGCTTCTTCTTTTCGATCATCACTCTCATCGTTCTGCTCGTGTTGCCCTCCAAACGCACCACCAACGCCAGCTGACCTCACCCCGTGCCCGTGCCGTGCCCGTACCCGTGCCCGTGGCCCCGGTCGTCGTGAGAGGCCGGGCGACGATCCGGCGACGCCTCAGTTCCTGGGATCCTCTTGGGGGTCGACGTAGTGCAGGCTTATCGGCCCGAGCGCCGTGACCTGCGTGACGTACTCACCTGACTTCGCCCAGTGGAAGTGGGGAGTGTCGCCCGGCAGGACGATGACACTTCCAGGCGGATAGGCCTCGAGCTTCTCTTCGTCGAACTGATCGCCGCGGCCGATGTAGAACACGCCAGACATGACCGTGTACACCCGGTCCTCGTCGTGCCGGTGTGGCATGAGCTTCACGCCCGAAGGGACCTTGACCCGGACGACGTACGGCCCGGGCTCCGAGGGGTGACCCACCACGACGGCGAGCCGGGCCGTAGGTGGAAACGCGGCGAATGGTTCCCAGTCGATGTCCTCGGGCAGGATCGATCGGAAGACGCCCTGATCTGGTTGGTGGGTCGTGGGCATCTCCGGCGTATCCTCCGACTCGGTGACGGACGAACCCGGTGCGGGATGTCCGGCTACGCGGAGTATGCGATTCCGTTCGAGTGATGTCAACGGCCGGGTCGCGTACTACCGGGTCTCTACAAGCCGATGTCCTCGTGCCAGAGTTCCGGTTTGGCCGCGATGAAATCGCCCAGCAGCTCAATGCATTCGGGGTCGTCCAGGAGCACGACCCGGCAACCGTGCTCAGCCACCCAGGCGTGGCCACCCTCGAAGTTGTGTGCCTCGCCGATGACCACGGTGCCGATCCCGAATTGGCGCAGCAGTCCGCTGCAGTACCAGCACGGCGACAGCGTGGTCACCATGACGCAGTCGGCGTAGTTGCGTCGGCGACCAGCGGCCCGGAAGGCGGCCGTTTCGGCGTGCATGGACGGGTCTCCGTCCTGGACGCGCCGGTTGTGTCCGCGACCCAGCAGGGTCCCATCGGTGTGGAACAGAGCGGCGCCAATCGGGATGCCCCCCTCGGACACTCCGTGGCGAGCTTCGGCCAGGGCGACGGCCAGCATCTCGCGCACGAGCGCCTCACCGAGGGGCTCGGCGGGGGACATATGCTCGGGCGGGAGAGTCATGTCCACGGCCGCCGATCGTACCTACACGACCACCGTGGGGAGCCAGGTGCTGCAGCTCCCGCTCGTCCCGCTTTCCGACGAGCTGGTGATCGCGCTCCTCATCACGGTCGACCTGGGCGTGGGGTTTGCCGAGACGGCCGGGCGCGAGCTGGCCGAGCTCATGCGGCCGGCGCAGCCCGACATCATCGTGTCGGTGGCCACCATGGGCATCCCCCTGGCCATCGAGGCCAGTCGTGCCCTCGGACTGGACGACTACGTGATCCTGCACAAAACACCCAAGATCCACCTCGGCGAAACGTGGGTCGAGCCCGTCTACTCCATCACGACGGACAAGCCGCAGCGCCTGCGTATGGATCCCGCCCGGGTCGACGCCGTGCGCGGTCGCCGGGTGGCCGTCGTCGACGACGTCATCTCGACGGGTGCCTCGCTCTCCTCCGCCCTACGGCTGGTGCGCCGTATGGAGGCCGACCCGGTCGTCATCGGTACTCTGATGACCGAGGGCGGGGCCTGGAAACGCGCGCTGGGCGAGGACGCGGCCCTGGTCCGCACGCTCGGCAGCATGCCGTTGTTCCACCCCGACTCCACCGGAGGTCTCGTCGAAGACTGGGACTGACCGGGCCGCATGATCAGGCGGCGGGGAGCAAACCCTCCTCCCGCAGGAGCGCGTCCTGCGCGTCGGCCTCCTTGCGGACCTTGCGCACGGCCAGCACGAGATACACCACGCCGCCCACCCCGATGCCGAGGAAGACGCTGAAGTCTCCGCCGTAGTGGTAGGCGTCCTGGGTGTGGTCGGTGACCTCGTTCATCCAGCGCGGGACGCGGAAGTAATAGGCCGGGTTCACGTAGAGCGCCGAAATGGCGGCGTACATGCCGATCACCTGGGCGATGATGGCCGCCCAGTTGATGCCACCGTTGCGCCAGTAGAGCGACGTCCGCCCCGTCTTCTGCAGCTCGCTCGGCACGTAGCGGTAGCGGCGGAGTGCCCAGTCCACCAGGAAGATGGCGCTCCAGGGCGCGATCCACACGATGACCAGATCGACGAAGTCGGACAGGTACTCGGTGAACGACCCGCTGAAGATCGCCCACATGGTGATCCCGAGGGCGATGACGCAGTCGATGATCACCGCCTGGTACCGCTTGACCGGGATCCCGATGGCCTGCATCGTCACGCCCGACGAGTACATGTCGAGGCTGTTGATGCCGAAGAGCTGCACCACCGCGAACAGGAGGAAGACGACGACGAACCAGGCCGGAATGGCGTGCTGGTGGGCGAAGGGGAGGAAGCCGCCCGCCCCCGTCCCGATGTCGAGCACGAACGTGCCGACGACCGCCCCCAAGGTCATGATGAGGATCTCGGGAACCGCCGTGCCGAGGAAGACCCAGCCGACGATGCCCTTCTTCGAGGTGTCGGTCGGGCAGTACCGGGTGTAGTCGTTGCCGCACTCGGCCCACCCGAGGCCGCTCAGCGCGATGGTGAAGGCGAGCGCCTCGGTAAAGGCCTGCCAGTCGCCGCTGGATTTCACGACGTGCAGGTTGGCGTGTGGTATCGCGAAACCGAGCATGACGGCAAAGAGGACGATGAAGGGCACGATGAGCCAGCGCAGCGTTTTGACGATGGCAGCGTGGCCGAAGAAGGGCAGGATGCCCTGCACCAGGACGGCGGCGATGACGAGGATGACCTTGGCCGGATCGCCCGGCAGGTAGCCCGCCTTGGTCATCAGGACGAGCCCGGCTCCCACAATGAGGATCAGGCCCTCGACCTCGAAGCCGATCTGGGTGAGCCAGTTGAAGACCGACATCGGCCGCGAACCGTTCGGCCCGAAGGGAGCCCGGTTGATGGCGAATACGGCGGTGCCGGTGTTGGGCCCCTGCAGCGAGCACAACCCGAGCAGGAAGTAGGACAGGTTGCCCAACACAATGACGAAGAGCACCTGGGCGAACGTGAGCCCGAAGGTCATGAGGATGGCGCCGTAAATGAAGTACTCGATCTGCACGCTGGCCCCGGCCCACATCCCGAAGATGTCCTTAGGGGTGGCCCAGCGCTCGCTCTCGGGGATGAAGTCGATCCCGTGTTGCTCGACCTGGAATGCATCCTCGACGTCGGGCTGGTGAATGACGGCGAGATCCTCGGCAATCGCCACGCTCAGTACCTCCTAGTAGTCGCCTCCGCGGAGGCGCGGACGCCCCGGAGGGCGACCGGAGGACGGGCTTTCGCCCTGGCTGCCCCCCGGCAGCCCCTTCGGTCTCGCGTCCACGCGCCCACCTGTCAGGTCCCGGTGCGCGTCCCTGGCGAGCGACCGAAGGTGTGTCGGCCAACACAATGTGTGAAGGCGACCCCCCTGGTCAAGTGCTCCTTGTGAACGGTGCGTGAACGCAGCGCGTCGGGCGAACGGGCTGCCAATACCGGTGGCATGGCCGGCGCCCGCTCCTGTTGGCTCTGAGGCGGCCATCCGCCCCAACCCTCTGCCGCCTCGACGAGCGGCTCTCTCAGCCCTCCAGATTCGCCCGCATGTACTCGACGGCCTTGTTCTGCATGTCTCGCGCCTGCTGCTCAATGAAGCGCTCCACGATCGGCCCGGCGCCGAAGATCTTGACCCGGGCGTCGAGTAGAAACGTCTCGAGAGTGCGACCATCCTGACGGGCCAGGCCGATGCGGCCCTCAATCTGGGTCTTGTTGGCCATAGTGCCCGGGGTCATGGTGAAGGTGGTCGTCGTGGTGGCGGGATCGTAGGTGCTCACCTCGGTAGTGACCACCTCGTCGCCGAAGATCTTGCGCACAGGTCCGGGCATGTTCGGCCGCTGCCCGTAGCGCAGGGTGCGCACCAGGCCGCTCGTCAGGTCGCCCTCCTGCGACACCACCTCGGCCGAGGTGGAACCGAGCGCCTCCAGATGCATGCGGACCGCGAACTCGGGGTCGTAGTACAGGGCCCAGAAGGCCTCCGGCGCGCAGTCCCAGGCGTAGTCGAGCGTCAGCTTCATGGCGCCAGGTCGAACAGCATGTGATGACCGAGGTCGCCGACCAGGTCGATCGTGATGTGCATCGTGGCGACCTCCCAGCGGCCGTCGAGTCGGACATAGGTGTGCCGGTAGCGCCCGGCGATCACGGGCTGGAGCGCGAACTCGCCCGGTACCGCCTGCAACACCGTGAAGTAGGAGCGGCTCGACGCCGTCTCCCCGTCATCGGCCAGGTCGACGATGATGTTGGTCATGACGTGCTTGGTGCGCGGCGTCCCGTCCTCGTAACGCCGGGTCGTCCGTGCGTACAGGGCCGCGATGTCCTCACGCCCGGTCACCGCGTCGCCGAATCCCTCGAAGGTCAGGGTGGCGTGGGCGAAGACGTCGGCCACGCCGGCGAAATCGCCGGCGTCGATTCGCTCGGCGTAGGTGTAGATCAGCCTGGTGATGGCCTCGGACGCCGTCTCCTGCACGACGAGATTGTGACACCAATCACTGGCCGAGGAGGCGTCCCATCGTCCCGGCCAGCCGGCTCGGGCGGCCGCGCCGCGTCTCGCTGCGGTCGGCCAGCTTCATCGTCCACAGCCCGGCGTTGACGCCGAGCCAACGCAGGGGCTCGGGCTCCCAGGCGGGTGACTCGTGCCCGACCCAGGGCAGATGGACCAGCCGCGTGTCGGCCCCGGTGATGAGGTCGGCCAGGGTGCGCCCGGCGAGGTTGGTGGTGGACACCCCGTCGCCGACGTACCCTCCGGCCCAGGCCAGGCCAGTGGCGCGGTCGAGACCGACCGACGAGTGCCAGTCCCGCGGAATGCCCAGCGGACCGCCCCAGGCATGGGTGAAGCGCGCGCCCGCCACCTCAGGGAAGAGCTCGGTCAGCGTCTGGCGCAGCAGGGCGTGCACCGCCGGCTCGCGGTCGAAGTTGGGGGAGATGGTCGAGCCGAAGTGGTACGGCGCCCCTCGGCCCCCGAAGGCGATGCGGTCATCGGCCGTGCGCTGGCCGTAAATGATCATGTGGCGGTGATCGGCGAAGGTCGTCCGGTCCTCCAGCCCTGCCCGCGCCCAGAATGCCTCGCTCAGGGGCTCGGTAGCCACCATGAGGGAGTACACCGGGACGATCTCACGCGCATGGCCGGGCAGCGTGGGCGTCCAGGCCTCGGTGGCACGCACCACGAATTCCGCCCGCACGGTCCCGCCCCGGGTCAGCACGGACGGGGCGTCGCCGCTCTCTCCCGCCCGTATGTCGAGAACCTCGGTGTGCTCGTAGACCTGTACCCCACGTCGCACCACGGCGTCGGCCAGGCCCCGGGCCAGCAGCGCCGGCTGCAACGCGGCGCAATGCGGGGTGAACGTCGCGCCAAGCGCGCCCGCCGCGCCGATGACCCGACGCGTCTCGTCGGCGTCGAGCCAGCGCACGTCGTCCTCGCCGAAGCCGAGGGAGCGTGCCTCGTCGATCTCGTCGAGCGACCGCGTCCGCTGCGCCTCACTGCGCACGAGGTCCACCGAACCCCCCTTGGCGAAGTGGCAGTCGATGCCCTCACCCGCTGCGCTGGCGCCGACGACATCGACCGTCTCCTGCATGGCTCGGCGCATCGCCCGCATGGCGTCGACGCCGTGCCGGCGGGCCAGTGCGGCGTCGGAGGTGGCGAACAGTGCCGAGCACCAGCCGCCGTTCCGGCCCGACGCTCCGAAACCAGCGACCTCCCGCTCCAGCACGGCGACCCGCAGCGAGGGGTCGGCCAGCGCGAGCGCGTGTGCCGTCCAGAGTCCGGTGAACCCCGCGCCGACGATGCAGACGTCGACGTCGAGGTCCTCGGTGAGCGCGGGACGCGGCGGCAGCGGGACCGGGATGGCCTCCCACCACAGGGAGAGCCGTTGATAGCCCGATGCGGCCCCCGGCGTTACAGCCGGCGCCACGCTTCGGACAACACCTCGCGCAGCGTGGCCGCGATGAAGTCGATCTCCTCCTGGCCGCAGATGAGCGGCGGCGAGAGCTGCACCACGGGATCGCCCCGGTCGTCGGCCCGGCAGATCAACCCGGCCTCGAACAGTGCGCCGGACAGGAACCCGCGCAGCAACCGCTCGGACTCGTCGTCGTCGAAGGAGAGGCGCGTCTCCTTGTCCTTGACCAGCTCAATCCCGTAGAAGAAGCCGGCGCCGCGCACATTGCCGACGATCGGCAGGTCCAACAGGCCGTCGAGGGCGCTGCGGAACGAGGCCTCGTGCGACTGCACGTGCTGCAGGATGTGCTCGCCCTCGAAGACGTCGAGGTTGGCCAGAGCCACGGCGCAGCTGACCGGGTGCCCGGCGAACGTGAACCCGTGCAGGAAGGAGGCCCCCGGGGCGAGGAAGGGCTCCATGAGGCGGTCCGAGGCGATCATCGCCCCCAGGGGTGCATACCCCGAGGTCAGGCCCTTGGCCACCGTGATGATGTCGGGTTGGTAGTCGTAGCGCAGCGCCCCGAACCAGTGGCCGAGGCGTCCGAAGGCGCAGATCACCTCGTCCGAGACCAGCAGCACGCCGTGACGGTCGCAGATCTCGCGCACGCGCTCGAAGTAGCCCGGAGGCGGCGGGAAGCAGCCGCCGGCGTTCTGCACCGGCTCGAGGAAGACCGCGGCCACCGTGTCGGCGCCCTCCCGTTCGATGGCCCGCTCGATTTCGTCGGCGGCCCAGCGCCCGAAGGCGACCTCGTCGTCGGCGAAGAGCTCGGCCCGGTAGAAGTTGGTGTTGGGAACCTTGACCGCACCCGGCACGAGCGGCTCGAACGGGGTGCGCAGTTCGGGGATGCCCGTGATGGAGAGCGCACCCATGGATGTGCCGTGGTACGCGATGGAGCGGCTGATGACCTTCGTCCGCTGGGGCTGTCCCATGATCCGGAAGTACTGGCGGGCCAGCTTCCAGGCCGACTCCACCGCCTCGGAGCCGCCCGTCGTGAAGAAGACGCGGTTGAGGTCGCCGGGGGCGTAGCTCGCCACCCGCTCGGCCAGTTCGATGGCGCGCGGGTGGGCGTAGGTCCAGAGGGGGAAGTAGGCCAGCGTCCCCGCCTGCTTGGCGCCGGCCTCGGCCAGCTCGGTGCGGCCGTGGCCGATCTGCGACGTGAACAGTCCGGCGAGGCCGTCCAGGTAGCGCTTCCCGTGCTGGTCCCACACGTAGGCGCCTTCGCCGCGCACGATCACAGGCACCTCGTGGGTCTCGTAGGTGCCCATGCGACTGAAGTGCATCCACAGGTTGCGGCGCGCCTGATCGCTCAGGTTGGAATTTTCCGGACTGGTGGTACTCATCGTTCCTCCGGGTCGGGGGAGGGGCCGCTCATCGCGTGCCCCAGGTATAGGTCTGCTTGGCCAGCTTCAGGTACAGGAAGGTCTCGGTGCCGCGCACGCCCGGGATGGAGCGCACCGAGTCGTTGAGGACGTGCAGCAGGCGCTCGTCGTCCTCACAGACGATCTCGGCCAACAGGTCGAACGAGCCGGCACACATCACGACGTAGTCGACTTCCTGCATGGCCGAGAGCTTCTCGGCCACCGTCCGCACGTCACCTTCGACGTTGATCCCGATCATGGCCTGGCGGGTGAAGCCCAGCTGCAGCGGGTCGGTGACCGCCACGATCTGCATGATCCCCGACTCCCGGAGGCGCTGGACGCGGCGCCGGACGGCCGCCTCGGACAGGCCGACCTCCTCGGCGATGGCGCCATAGGGCTGGCGCCCGTCGCGCTGCAGCGCCTCGATGATGGCCCGGTTCGGTGCGTCGAGCAGCGGGCTCAAACCCGGGCCCAGGTCGCCCTGCAGCCCCGCCTCCGCCGAATCCTCGGCGTCGGGCATGTCACACCTCGCTTTGCTTGTCATTGCGGGGGAGAGCCCCGATCTGCAGAATTGTGTCACCCTGAGGGTCCCAGTCAAGCAGAATTCGTCACAATGCGGTCCAGAACGTGCGGAAACGCTTGTTGGCAGCGTGATCTTCTGTGATCCTGTAGCCGACGGGCCGGAGAAAAGGAGCCGCATGCGCAAGCTGCAGAACTTCGTCGGGGGCGCCTACCGCGACGCCGAGGACGGGCCCAGCGCGGCCCTGATCGACCCCAGCACCGGCGAGGCCTTCGCCGAGGCACCCGTGTCGGGGGCGGCCGACATCGATCGCGCCCTCCGGGTGGCCGCCGACGCCTTCTCCTCCTGGAAGCGCACCACCCCCTCGGAGCGCAGCCTGGCGCTCATCCGCATCGCCGACGCCCTCGAGGCTCGAGCCGAGGACCTTGTGCGGGCGGAGTCCGAGAACACCGGCAAGCCGTTCCAGCTGACCATGGACGAGGAGATCCCGCCGATGGTCGACCAGATCCGCTTTTTCGCCGGGGCCGCCCGGAACCTCGAGGGCCTGGCTGCGGCGGAGTACATGGCCGGCCACACCTCGTTCGTCCGCCGCGAGCCGCTCGGCGTGTGCGGTGCCGTCACCCCTTGGAACTACCCGATGATGATGGCGGTGTGGAAGTTCGCCCCGGCGCTGGCGGCGGGCAACACCATGGTGCTCAAGCCGTCGGACACCACGCCGGTCACCGCGCTCATCATGGCCGAGATCATGGCCGAGCACCTCCCGCCCGGCGTGTTCAACGTCGTCTGTGGCGACCGCGACACGGGTCGGGCCTTGGTCGTGCACGACATCCCGGCCATGGTGTCGGTCACGGGGTCTGTGCGGGCCGGCATGGAGGTCGCGGCGGCGGCGGCGCCCACCCTCAAGCGGGTCCATCTGGAGCTGGGCGGCAAGGCACCGGTCATCGTGTTCGACGACGCCGATCCCGTCGCCACCGCCGAGGGGATCGCCGGTGCCGGCTACTTCAATGCGGGACAGGACTGCACGGCCGCCACCCGCGTCCTGGCCGGGCCCCGGGTGCACGAGGCGCTGCTGGCGGCGCTGGTGGAGCAGGCCGAGGGCACGACCGTCGGTGGGATCGACAACGAGGACGCCGACTACGGGCCGCTCAACAACGCCAGCCAGCTCGAGCGCGTCCGCGGCTTTCTCGAGAGGATCCCGCCACACGCGTCGGTCGCCGCCGGTGGCACCGCGGTGGGCGATCGCGGCTACTGCTTCGCGCCGACCGTCGTGGCCGGCCTGCGCCAGGACGACGAGATGGTGCAGTCCGAGGTGTTCGGACCGGTCATCACGGTGCAGGAGTTCAGCGACGAGGCGGAGGCGCTGCAGTGGGCCAACGGGGTCGAGTACGGCCTGGCCTCGTCGGTGTGGACGCGCGACCACGGCCGGGCCATGCGCATGGCGCGCGATCTCGACTTCGGCTGTGTGTGGATCAACACGCACATCCCGCTGGTGGCCGAAATGCCGCACGGCGGGTTCAAGCGTTCGGGCTACGGCAAGGACCTGTCTATGTACGGGTTCGAGGACTACACGCGCATCAAGCACGTGATGAGCAACATCGAGGAGTAGCGCATGATCATCGGGGTGCCCAGTGAGGTGAAGACCGACGAGTGGCGCGTCGCGCTCACACCGGCCGGTGTGCGCGAGCTCACCTCGGCCGGCCACACGGTCTTCGTGCAAAAAGGTGCGGGCGACGGGTCGGCCATGCCCGACGCCGACCTCGTGCGGACCGGGGCCACCATCCTCGACTCGGCCGAGGAGGTGTGGGCGTCCTCCGATCTCGTCTGCAAGGTGAAGGAGCCGATCGCCCAGGAGTTCCGGTTGCTCGGGCTCCGAAAGGACCAGACGCTCTTTACCTACCTCCACCTCGCCGCCTCCCGCGAGTGCACCGATGCGCTCGTCACCGCGGGCAACGTGGCCATCGCCTACGAGACGGTGCGCCTGGCGGATGGCTCGCTGCCGCTCCTGGCTCCCATGAGCGAGGTCGCCGGCCGGATGGCCCCGCTCATGGGCTCCCATCACCTCATGCGCCCCGGCGGCGGCCGGGGCGTCCTCGTCTGCGGCGTGCCCGGCGTCCGCGCCGCCCGTGTGGTCATTCTCGGCGCCGGCGTGGCCGGCTTCGCCGCCGCCACCATGGCCGTCGGCATGCACTCCGAGGTCTTCATCCTCGACCGCAACCTCGATCGCTTGCGCGAGGTCGACCACCATTTCCGCGGCGCGCTCGAGACCGTGGCCTCCTCCGAGCACGCCATCGAGGAGGTCTGCCTCGAGGCCGACATCGTGATCGGGGCGGTGCTCGTCGTCGGTGCCCGGGCCCCGCGTCTGGTGTCCGACGCGCTGGTCGAGAAGATGCGCCACGGATCGGTCCTGGTCGACATCTCGGTCGACCAGGGCGGCTGCTTCGAGTCGACCCACCCGACCACGCATTCGCATCCGACCTACGAGGTCCACGGATCGGTCTTCTACTGCGTGGCCAACATGCCCGGAGCCGTGCCGCACACGTCGACCCACGCGCTGGCCAACGCCACCTTGCCCTACACGCTGAGCATCGCCAACCAGGGCTGGCAAGCTGCGGTGCGGGCCAACCACGCGCTCGCCGAAGGCGTGAACGTGGCCGACGGTGAGGTCGTCTACAAGCCCGTGGCCGATGCCCACGGCATGTCGTTCACGCCGCTGGCCCAAATGCTGGACTGATCAGCCCGGCCGGTTCCCGACCACCGAGACGAAGGACACCATCTCCCCGGGGTAGCCGCCGAGGTTGTGCGTCATGGCCAGGCCGCGATCCGTGGTGGCGATCTGGCGGTCTGCCGGCGCCTCGCCGCGCATCTGCAGCCAGCACTCGAAGAACATGCGCAGGCCCGACGCGCCGACGGGGTGCCCGAAGGACTTCAACCCGCCGTCAGGGTTGATCGGCAGGTCGCCGTCCAGGTCGAACGTCCCGGCGAGGACTTCCTTCCACGCCGTGCCCCGTGGCGCGAAGCCGAGGTCCTCCATCAGCACCAGCTCGGTCGGCGTGAAGCAGTCGTGCACCTCCGCCATCGCCAGTTGCCGGCGGGGGTCGGTGATGCCCGCCTGCGCGTAGGCATCCGCTGCGGCCGCTTCGCACTCGGGGAAGTGCGTGTAGTCGTAGCCCGGGTCGATGAGTCCTGATCCGCTGCCGGCCGCCAGGGCCAGAGCCTTTATGTAGATCGGCTTGTCCGTGTACCGCAGCGCGTCCTCCGCCCGGACCACAATGGCCGCGGCTGCCCCGTCGGCCACGCCCGCGCAGTCGAAGACGCCGAGGGTGCCCGCCAGCCGGGGCGAGCCGAGCGCGGTCTCCTTGGTGATTTCGCGGCGGAACTGAGCTCGCGGGTTCCGCGCTCCGTTGTGGTGGTTCTTCACGGCAATGGAGGCCAGGACATCGGCCATGGTCTCCTCGTCGACCCCGTACTTCTGCCCGTAGGCCGGAGCCACCATGGAGAACATCGCCGCCGCCGTCAGCGTCCGGGCCGTGCCGTCGCCCGGAGGGTTCATCGCGTTGAGCCCCTGGAATCCGCTGTCCTTGACCTTCTCCGCGCCCACGGCCATGGCCACGTCGTAGGCGCCCGACGCCACCGCGTAGACCGCGCCGCGCAGCGCCTCCGATCCTGTCGTGCAGTAGTTCTCGACCCGCGTCACCGGTTTGTTCTGCAGCTGCAGCGGGCGCGCCAGCGTGATGCCGCTCATGCCGCTCTGTGCCGTGCCGAACCAGTAGGCGTCGACGTCCTCCTTGGACACGCCCGCCGACGCGAAGGCATCGGTGCTGGCGTCGACGATGAGGTCGTCGAGCCCCTTGTCCCACAGCTCGGCGAACTTCGTGCAGCCCATGCCGACGATGGCGACCCTGTCGTAAATGCCGTGCGATGCCATCAGACCTCTTCTCCCCTGCGCGCGACTCCACGACGAACCGGGCGCGCTTTCCAGAAGTAGTCGTGGATGCCGTCGGCACTGAACAGACGGCGGAACGTCATCTCGACCCGGCTGCCGGCGCGGATCTCATCCGGGTCGACATCGGTCAGCTCGACCGGATAGCGACCTCCACCATCGAAGTCCACCACGGCGAAGACGATGGGCGGGCTCGGCGAATAGGCGAGGCGATCGATCGTCGACGTGACCACGGTGCCGGCGGCGTCGGCCATGGCGACCGGCTCCATGTCGTCGACGGCTCCGCCATCCATGGAGACGCGCGAAGGCGGGAGGTGGACGGCCCCCGAACTCCGGTCCTTCGAGCCGACGAAGCCGAACTTCCATTCCTCGTTGCGGTAGGCCGCCGTGCTCGACACCCGCGCCGGCTCCGGGCGTCGGGGCGGCTCGGGCTGCAATTGGCCGCGCCAGGCCAGGAACTTGGCGTAGGGGAGCGACGCGCCGTTCGCCACCTGCTCGGCGACGGGTCGGGAGGGACGCCAGGCGGCCAGTGCTCCTGTCGTCCTCAGCACCACGGCGTCGGCTCCGTCGGCCAGGTGGAGGAGGACGACGGTCGTGCCCGCCGGAGTGCCGGCCGCGGCCATCGTCTCCAGCGCGCCGGCCAGGACCAGCAGGGGGTGGGCCGTGCCGCTCTGGCCGACACTGGCAACGAAGTCGTCGGCCACCACCGGCTCACCGACTCCCAGCTTCTTCACGATCCCGGTGACCGCCCGCCCGTGCATGCCGGTCACCACGAGGCGCCCCACGTCGCTGGTCTCCAAGCCGGCGAGTTTCAGCGCTCTGACCAGGGCATCTTGGCCCAGAGCCAGGTAGCGGTTCTCCCCGAAGCGCTCCTCCCACAGCTTGGAGGTGCGGTCGCCCGGAGCCCGCCAGCGATCGGTGAACTCGGCCGTGGCCGAGGCCGTGGAGACCAGCTCGGCCAGGACGTCCGGACCGTCTCCGATTAGCAGCGCAGCCCCCGCATCGCCGCCGGCGGACTCGTCGGCGCTGGTGGGCAGGCCGTCGCGCATGTCGCCGGCGACCACCAGGCTGGTCCCCCCTCCGCGCAGCGCCGCAATTAGACAGCCCACGCCCGAGCGCAAGGCCCCCCCGAAGTCGTAGGCGCCGACGTCCCCCGGCAGCCGCAATGCGGCTGCAATCGCAGTTGCATTCGTTTTGTCGAGATAGGCCGGCACGGATGTGGCGAACCAGACGGAATCGGGCGTGTGACCAGGGGCTGAGCGCAGGGCCAGCCGGGCGGCCTCGACTCCCAGTGTGGTCGAGTCCTCGTCGTGGGACGCCACGGCGCGGGTGCCCTTGCCGCCCCCACTGCCCATGAACTCCCTGACATCCGACCGGGCCAAGCGCCGGTACGGCACGTAGCCCGCAGCACTGAGGATGCCTCGCACGGCCGATGAGCCTAATGGTTGCCCAAACGGTTCTCTGACGGGTCGTCAGATCGAGCTCCCGGCGGGCGGACCGGGCAGACTGTCCGCATGGCGGACATGCCGGTCCCTGACAGCCCGCCCCCGTTGCCGGGGGAAGGTGGGGCCCTGACCGAGCGCGTGGCGGACGCCGATCGGGACCGCACCGTGACCCAGCTGCGGGAAAACGTGGTGGAGGGGCGGCTCACGCTCGACGAGTTCTCGGAACGGGTCGGGTGTGCACTCCAGGCGACGACCCGGGGCGATCTCGCCGTCGCCCTGGCCGATCTGCCCGCACCACGTCCCGCCGACGAACGCCTGCCCGAGCCCGGAACCGGGTCGGCGAAGCAGCGGCGCCGCTGGCACGTCGCTGTCATGAGCGGTCACAGCACTAAGGGCCGCTGGCGCATCAGTGGGAAGACGAACGCGGTAGCGATCATGGGCGGCTGCGACATGGACCTGCGCAAGGCCGAGATCGAAGGGCCCGAGGTCGAGATCACCGCCTTCGCCTTCTGGGGCGGGATCGACATCACGGTGCCCGAAGGGTTCGATGTGGAGCTGCGCGGCTTCTCCCTCATGGGTGGGCGTGACCTGAAACTGCGTGACGTCCCCATCATCCCGGGTTCGCCCCGGATTGTGGTGAAAGGCTTCGCCGTCATGGGCGGGATCGACGTGAAGAGCCGCCCGAACCGCTCGGGGAAGGATCTCGCCCGGGCCGCCATGCGTCGAGCGTTGAAGACGAAGACGCCAGACGCCGTGGCGAATCCGGCGGAGCCGGCGGAGCTGGCGGCACTCGAGCAGGACGTCACGCGTGACCTGCCCACCGACGGCACCGTCACCATTCTGTTCTGCGACATGGTCGACTACGCCGGCATGACCGAGCGCTTGGGCGATCAGGGCTCGCGTCAGGTCCTGCGCGAGCATCACCGCATTGTCCGTGACGCCATCGCCCGCCACGGTGGCCGCGAGGTCAGTGTCCAGGGGGACGGGTTCATGGTGGCGTTCCCGGGCGCGGCCCGCGCTCTGCGTTGCGCCATCGACATTCAGCGCGCCTTTCTCGCCTACGTCCCCGCCGACGACGGAGAGCCGATCGCAGTCCACATCGGCGTGCACACCGGTGACGCCGTCGACGAGGGTGACGACTACCTCGGCCACACGGTCATCGTGGCGAGCCGGTTGGCCGACGCGGCCGGCGCGGGCGAGATCCTCGTGTCGTCCTTGTCCGAGCAACTCGTCCAGGGGTCGGGCGAGTTCACCTTCGACGGCCTGCGCGAGACGCGCCTCAAGGGGATGGCACAGGCACAGATGTCGGCCGCTCTCGTCTGGGTGGAGTGAACGGGTCGAACCAGGAGGAGGCCTGGCGCGCCGCCGGCCTCTACGACCCGCTCGACCCGGATGCAGCCGGGCGGTTGGCGCTCCTCGGGTACCTGACCGAACGCGGCGCCACCGTGGAGCAGATGGTCGAGGCCCACCGGACGGATTCGTTGCCTGCTGTGGCGGGGGAGATCGTGACCCAGGGCAGAAGCGGGATGGTCACGGTGGCCGACCTGGCGCAGCACTGCGGTCTCTCCGTCTCGCGCGTGCTGCGCGTGCTGTTGGCGACCGGTATCCCGGCTCAGAGCGAGACCGAGGTACCCGCCGACCTCAGTTCGTTGCTGGCGGCTTTCGAGGAGGCGGCGGCCCTCATGGGGGAGGAGCCGATCCTCGCCTTCACGAGGGTGCTGGGCGCTGCCGCCACGAACATCGCCGAGGCGGCAATCGCGCTCTTCTTCGCCGAGCTCGGGCCGGGCACGGGGCGCGGTGGCCTCGACGAACTCGGCCGGGCCCGTCTGGCCGAGTCCGCCACGACCATCTTCACGGAGGTGCCTGACGTCCTGGCCCATCTGGTGATGGATGCCTTCGAGCGGGCGCAGCGCCGGGCCTTGACGACCCGGTCCTGGCTGGGTCCCGGCCCTTCCGCCAACGATGAAGCCGAGGGCCCGACCGAGGTGGTGGCGCTCGGTTTCGTGGACCTGGTCGGATCGACTGCGTGGAGTGAGACGCTGCCCCTCCGGGACCAGAACCTCGCGCTGACCCGGTTCGAGTCGGCCGCCTGGACGAGCGCCGTGCTGGCGGGAGGCCGGGTCGTCAAGATGATCGGGGACGAGGTCTTCTTCGCAGCGCCGACCTCGGAGGCGGCCTGCCGGATCGGGCTCGAGGTGTGCCGGGCGGCCGACGACGACGACGTGCTCCCACCAGCCCGCGGGGCGGTGGGCGTCGGTTCAGCGACCCCTAGGGAGGGTGACTACTTCGGACCCCTGGTGAACCTGCTGTCCCGTTTGGTGAAGGCCGCCGCCCCCGGCGAGGTGGTGGTGACCGAGGCAGTGGCCGCCGAGCTGTCGTCGGAGGCCTGGCAGCTGCGCCCGCTCCAACCGGTAACCCTCCGGGGGATCGCCGCTCCGGTCCGTTCCCTCGTGGTCGAGCGGCGTTAACGCATCAGCAGATTGCGTTAACACCCCGATCAACAGGGACGACGCGCCAGGCGCCACTGCGTGGCTGATTCCCCTGCCGTGGCCTTCGGCTGCGCCGTCCACGCGAGAAAGGAGGGGGCCGTGCCGGCGCCTGGAATCAAACGACGACGGTTGCATCGGAAGCCCCTCACTGGGACGTTCCTGCGGCGGATCGTGTCTTTGGGCTCACCACCTGGTTGCCACCAATCTGCGCCCGCCGATGTAAACACCTGGGGTTACTGTTTACAGGTCATGGCGACCTCGAAGTCCACCGTTGTAGGCATCCGGCTCGATCACGAGCGGCGGGCCTGGGTCGAGGCCGAGGCCGCACGTCTCGGGGTCTCCGTACGCGGCCTCTTCGAGGGGATGATCGACGAGGCTCGCTCCGGCGATTCGGCCGAGGCCGGTCGGGTCATCGCCGGGCTGGGATCTGCGGCGCCAAGTGCGACGACGCCCCCGGCACCCGACGACGGTCCCGATGACCCCGGCGGTGACCGCACCTCGGTCCGCGGGCAGTCCGACCCGTTCCAGGCTGGATCCACCCGGTCGTCGTCCTCGTCGCCGTGGTCCGGTGTGGGAGTGGTGACCGCACTGCCGACCAGCTTGCTTCGCGAGACGTTTTCGCTCACCGCCAGCCTTATCGAGTTGAGTGGCCGGTGTGCGGCCAAGAGGTTGGAGAGTTGCGTGTTAACGCGTCACTTCGGCCGGCGCTCACTGTAAACACTGTCGCCCAAGTCGACGGCGGATCGTGCAGAGACAAGAATTGCTGTTAACGCGGACACATCGACTGTCGTTCCGGTAACGCATATCGTGCCGGTAGCCGACCGAGCCGAGCAAGCAAGGCTGTCTAGTTCGCCTTGCTAATTGTTTCACGAGGAACACCGCACGCGTCAGAGTGCAATGAGTTTCCAGCGCGCGTTGCCCAGAGCCCGTTGCCCTGAGCGCGTTGCACCGTGAGATCCGTCTTCAACAGGTGAGCGGTGCCGCCAAGAGAGAGAGTGACGCTTCGCCCGGCCGTGGTCGAATGCGTACCGCCAGAGCATTCGGGGATAACGAAGGATCCCGGCGGTCGCCGCCCACCGCGCACCTGCGCCGAGCCTTCTCGTCCTCTCTGGCCGGTTCTGCGTGTCGGCAGCGCTTCGAGTGTTCGTTGCAGCACGTGGCGCCGCCGGAGGCCGGAACGAGATGGACCATCGCCGCAGAGCGTCCCTCTTCAACTCGCCCTACCGGATTACGGAGCCGACGGTGGGAGAAGGCTCGAACCCAGCTCCGGTGAGGCGCGGACGATCGCGCCTTCTGCGCGCCGGCGGCGCGTTCTGGCGATTCCTGCGTGGTCAGTCCCCCGACTACGAGGTCGCGCCAGGCCCGTCGGACCGAGTCCGTCCCCCGGTTCGACCCGGGAGACCGCGCGGGGTGTGCCCTATGATGTTGCTCTCATCTGACGGCCCGTCAGATGAGCGTCGCCGGCATGTGGAGGCAGCAATGGAGTTCGAGTTCTCGCCTGAGCAACTGGCCTTCGTGAAGGAGGTCGAGACCTTTCTCGATGCCAACGACGATCCAGATGTGTTCGACGTGACCCGGGAGAACATGGCCCAGATTGTCGACACGCCGAAGCGGCGGGCCTTCATGGCCTCGATGGGCGAGCGGGGCTACCTCGGCATGACCTGGCCCGAGGAGTACGGCGGCACCGAGGGGGAGGGTGTCTACGAGTACCTCCTCAACGAGCAGCTGGCCCGGCGGGGCGGGCCGCAGATCGGCAAGGGCGTCGGGATCGTCGGCAAAACGATCATCCGCCACGGCAACGAGCGGATGAAGGCCGAGTTCCTCCCCAAGATCCTGCGCAACGAGGTCGAGTTCGCAGTCGGCTATTCCGAGCCCAACGCCGGCTCCGACGCCGCCTCCATGCAGCTCAAGGCCACGCGGGACGACGGCGGGTGGATCCTCAACGGTCAGAAGACGTGGACCACGTCGGCCCACTTCGCCGAGTGGTACTGGGTGGGCGGCCGCACCGACCCCGACTCGAAACACGCCGGCATCACGCTCTTCCTCGTCCCGATCGACCAGCCCGGCATCACTGTTAACGCGATCTGGACGATGGGGGACGAGCGCACCAACGAGGTGTTCCTCAACGACGTCTTCGTCCCGGACGACTACGTCGTGGGGGAGGTGGGGCGGGGGTTCCAGTACATCTCGGAGGCGCTCGACCTCGAGCGCTTCACCATGTTCACCCTCTCGCCCATGCAGCAGCGCTTCGAGGTCCTGGTCGAGTACGTGCGGATGACGGTGCGAGACGGCGTGCCCTTGAAGGACGACCCGGTGATCCGCCAGCGCCTGGCCCAGCTGGCCACGCAGCTCGAGGCGGCCCGGGTCATGGGGCTGAAGTTCGTCTTCGAGTCCTCCAAGGGTGGGGCGGCGCCAACGGCAGAGGCCTCCGAGTACAAGCTCTTCGCCACCGAGCTCTCCAAGCGACTGGCCAACGCCTCCATGGACATCGCCGGTCCCGGATCGCAGCTGCGGGTGAAGACGGAGGAGGCGCCGATGGCCGGGCGCTCGGAGTCCACCTACCGCTACACCGTGATCGACACCATCGGCGGCGGGGCGTCGGAGATCCAGAAGAACATCATCGCCCGGCGCAAGCTCGGACTGCCGAAGAACTTCTGAGCGTGGAGCCGGTCTCTGCAGCGGGCGGGCCCCTCGAAGGGGTCACGGTGCTCGACTTCTCGACGGTCGGGCCGGCGGCGCGCTGCACGCGCCTGCTGGCCGACTACGGCGCGCTGGTGGTCAAGGTCGGTCCCGTGCCGACAGCCGACGCGGCGCCGATCGTGCCGCAGTACTTCGCCTACTCGGGGCACCGCGGCATGCGGCGGGTGCTGGTCGACTTGAAGGATCCGGAGGGGCGCGAGGCGTTCCTGTCTCTGGCTGCGGCGGCCGACGTGGTGGTGGAGAGCTTCCGGCCCGGCGTGGTCGACCGGCTGGGTGTGGGCTACTCCTCGGTGTCGGAGCGCAACGCGGGGGTGATCTACTGCTCGACGAGCGGCTACGGCCAGGACGGGCCGGCGTCGCAGTGGGCCGGGCACGACATCGACTACCTCGCCGTGGGCGGCTTTCTGGCCATGAGCACGCCGGGCGTCGGGGGCGCGCCACCGTTGCCGGGTGCCACGGTGGCCGACGCGGCCGCGGGTGGCATGCAGGCGGCGCTGGCCATCACGGCGGCGCTGGCGGGACGGGCGACGACGGGACGCGGCGCGTATCTCGACGTGTCGGTCGCGCAGGGTGTGCTGTGGCTGACATCGCTCGCCATCGACGAGCAGTTGGCACTGGGTGGGGACGTGCTGCCGGGTCACGACATCTTGTCCGGTCGCTTCGCGTGTTACGGGACATATGCGGGGTCGGACGGGAAGTGGCTGGCGGTGGGCGCCATCGAGGCGAAGTTCTTCGCCAACTTGTGCGCTGCGTTGGGGTTACCCGAACTGGCTTCTCTGCAGCTGGATGACGCGGCGCAGGAGCGGATCCGCTCGGCGTTCGTGGCGGCGTTTGCCCGTCGCACGCGTGACGAGTGGGTGGCCGAGCTCGCCGGGGCGGACACGTGCGTCGCCCCCGTGCTCTCCATTGCCGAGGTGACTGCGTCGCCACAGTTCGTCGCCCGGGGCGTGGTGGGTCGGGCGGTGCATCCGACGGAGGGTGCGCTGCCGCAGCTGGCGCCGCTGCTGGCCGGCATGGCGCGACCCGCGGGTGGGGAGCCGGTGGCTTTGCCGGACATGACACAGACAGACACGGAGCACCTCTTGAAGGAGGCCGGAGTGGACGGTGAAACGGTCGCGCGCTGGGTGGCCCGGCAGGTGGTGGCGTGACGGCGGACGTGGCCGACGCACTGGCCGAGATGCGCGCTCTCATCGGCGTGGAGCAGTACCAGGAGATCGGGGAGTTCCCCGTCGAGCGCTCGTATGTGTGGACCTCGTGCGCCTCGGTCGAGAACGGCAACCCGCTCTATTGGGATGACGCGGTGGCCGAGGCGTTGACCGGGGGTCCCGTGGCGCCGCCGTCGATGGTCTCGGTGTGGTTCCGGCCGCACCACTGGGCTCCGGGCCGGACGCAGGAGGCGCTGCCCCTACAGGTGCACTTCGATCTGAAGGCGGCTCTCGGGCTGCCCGAAGCGGTCATGACGGACGACACCATTGAGTTCCACACGCCGGTGCGGATGGGTGACGTCCTGCGGACCCATCAGGTGTTGCGCTCGGTCAGCGACGAGAAGACGACCAAGCTCGGCACCGGGCGCTTCTGGGTGATCGACGTCGTCTACGCCAACCAGGACGGGGAACTGGTGGCGGTCGAGTCCTACACGGGCTTCGGCTATCGCCGGGGGGAGGGGTCGGCATCGTGACGAGTACGTCCGTCGAACCGCAGCTCCTCCTGGACGACGTCACCGTGGGCGAGTCGTTGCCCGCGCTCAATTACGAGGTCACGGCCACGACGGTCGTCCTGGGTGCCCTGGCCACGCGGGACTGGCGCCCTATGCACCACGACAAGGATTTCGCGGTCGAGCGGAACGGGACGCAGGACATCTTCTTGAACACCCCCAACCAGGCGGCCTGGTTCGAGCGGTACCTGACCGACTGGACCGGGCCGCATGGGCGCTTGGCCCGGGTGACCTTCCGCATGAAGAGCTCGGTCTTCCCCGGCGACACCATGTCGCTCACCGGTGTGGTGGAGTCGACCTCGGTGGACGACGTGGGCTGCGGATTCGTCACGGTGGCCGTGACACTGTCCGTCGACGGTGAGGTCAAGACCACCTGCGCCGCCCGCATCGCGCTGCCCCTGAGCGCCGATGACAACCCGTGGGCCCGCCGGGGCGACCAGTGGCGACCGTCGCCATGAACGGTCTTTGTGTTGGTGTGTCCGTGTGCCCTCGAGCAGAAGAGAGATTCTGAGTGTTGGACCTTGAATTCGACCAGGAGCAAGAGCTGCTGCGCCAGACGGCGCGTGACGCCCTCGCGAAGCATTCCTCGCTCGAGGTGGTGCGCGCCATGGAGGACGACCCGGTCGGGTATCCCACGGCATTGTGGGAACAGCTCGCCGAGCTCGATCTGATCGGGCTGTTGCTCCCCGAGGAGTACGGCGGATCGGGCATGTCTCTCATTGAGGGCGTGGCCCTCTACGAGGAGCTGGGCCGGGCGCTGGCGCCGACGCCGCACTTTGTCAGCGCGGTCCTGAGCGGCGGTGTGTTGGCCGCGGCCGGGAGCGACGCCCAGAAGGAGCGGTGGCTGCGGTCGGTGGCCTCGGGCGAAGCCATCCTGACCCCGTGCTGGCTCGAGCCGGAGAACGGGTTCTCGCCACGGGGAGTGGAGACGACGGCCGAGGCCGACGGCGCGGGGTTCCGGCTCAACGGGCTCAAGCGCCATGTGTTGTTCGCCGCGGCGGCCGACCGGCTGGTCGTGTTGGCCCGCACGGGTGACGACCCCGACGCGGTCGATCTGTTCCTGGTCGACCCCACGGCCGGCGGAGTGACCTTGCGCCAGCAGTTCAGCATCGCATCGGACACGCAGTACGAGGTCACGCTGTCCGACGTGGTCGTGGGCGAGGACGACCGCATCGGCCCGGCCGGGAGTGGGTGGGCCACCTGGCAGCAGGTGCTCGAGCCCGCACTGGTGCTCTTGGGAGCGCAGGCCGTAGGCGGTGCTCGCTACGCCCTCGAGATCACGACGCAGTACGCCAAGGACCGGCACCAATTCGACAAGCCGCTCGGTGCCTTCCAGGCGCTGGCCCACTATCTCGCCGACGCCGTCACCAATCTCGACGGTGCCGAGCAGTTGGTGCACGAGGCGGCGTGGGCGGGCGCGACGGGCCGCTCGCTCGAGTCGCTGGCGCCGATGGCCAAGCTCTTCGCGTGCTCGACCTTCCGCGACGTCACCGCGATGGCGCAGCAGCTCTTCGGCGGCATCGGGTTCACGCTCGACTTCGACATCCAGCTCTACTTCCGGCGGGCCAAGCAGCAGCAGCTGATGTGGGCGAACGACCGCGTCCTCGAGGACGCGGTGGCGGCTTCACTCTTGGACTGAGTCTGGCCCGGCGGTGGACAAGTTCGAGAGGACGACGCCTGCCGCGTCTTCGGGCGAGGCCTAGCGAGCTCCGAGCATTCGTTCCAGCAGGATCGTGACGCGGCGCGCCTCGGGCAGAGTCAACGTGCTCGTCATAGGTAGGAGGGCCTGTGCGACCTCTGCGCCTCCGAGCTCGGCAAGTTCGATCCCCTCTTCGGTGAGTGCCACATCGACGCCGCGCCCGTCCGACGGGTTCGGTGTTCGCTGAAGGAGGCCTCGCTTCTCGGCCCGGTCGACCAGTCCGGAGATGGTCGACTTGTCGAGGCCGAGGTGGGTCGCGAGGTCGCTCATGGCACCCTGGCGGTCGCGCAGGATCGCCAGCACACGCAGCTGGGTCAGGGACAGCTCGTGCTCGGCGGCGATCTTGCTCAGTACGGCCGTAATGACAAAGGAAGTGCGCACCATCGCGTCGATCAGCTCCGATTGGTCGACCCCGGCCGGCGGTCCAAGCGAATCGGGAGAGTCCACACGAGGATCCTACTTGATTTGGTTGGTAATCAAAACTACTATAATTGGGAATACCAACTGAAGCGACAGAGGGCTCCCTCGTCCGCCAACCCTGCGCTCAGACGCTGAAAGAGAACCCATGAAAGCCGCCGTGGTCCACGATTTCTCCCGGCCGCCCCGCTACGAGGATGTGCGCGATCCCGTCGTCGATGGCGAAGAGCGCGTCGTCGTGGAGGTCCTGGCCGCCGGGCTGCACCCGCGGGTGCGCTCACAGGCGGGCGGGGTCCACTACACGGGCACCGGTGAGCTGCCGCTGACCCCGGGTATCGACGCCGTGGTCCGCGACCCGAAGGGGGCGATCCGTTACGCGATCCTCGACGACACGACGCTCGGGACGATGGCCGAGCGCACTGTGATCGAACTCGCGCGCAGCGTCGTCCTGCCGGACAGCATCGATCCGGTGGCGGTGGCGGCGGCGATGAACCCCGTGATGTCCTCGTGGGTGGCGTTGCGCAAGAGGATCGACTTCGAGCGCGGGCAACGCCTGGCCATCCTCGGAGCAACGGGAAACGCGGGGCGGATGGCCATTCAGGTCGCCAAACGGTTCGGCGCGTCCCACGTGATCGCGGCCGGCCGCGACCGCGCCAAGCTGGCGGAGCTGCCCGCGCTCGGCGCCGACGACGTCTGCACTTTCGATCAGCTGGCCCGGGCGGCCGATGTCGATGTGGTGATCGACTACGTGTGGGGCGAGGCCACCGTCGCGGCGATGGTGGAGATCCTGACCAACCGGGCGGACCGTGGCCGGATGCTGAGCTGGGTGGAGATCGGCGCCATCGCTGGAGCCAGCGCCGCAATCCCCGCTGCGGCGCTGCGCTCGGCGCGCCTCCAGATCGTCGGCAGCGGTATCGGGTCCGTTCCCGGCCGGGACTTCGTGGAAGAGCTTCCGCAGATTGCCCGGGCCGTTGCCCACGGCGCGTTCGAGGTGCGGGCTCGGGCCGTGCGGCTGGCCGAGGTCGAGCAGGTGTGGAGCAGCAGCATCGGTTCGAGCGACCGGATCGTGCTCGTCCCTTGAGCGGTCAGCCCAAGGGACGGCGCGCTGGCGCCGCCTCCCGTGGTCGCTGCGTTCAATCGGCCCCGTGAGAAGGTAGATCCCGGTTGTGTCGCCGCGCACACGGCCGAGGTCGGAGCGTCAACGTACAAAGCGAGCTGCATGCCAGCAGTAATAGGCGGCGACACTCCTGTAGGGACGGAAGCGCTCTCCGAGCGTCTCGAGTTGCTTTGGGGTCGGCGTCTCTACCTGCCAGGCAGCCGCATAGCCTCGGCGCACCGCCAGGTCGCCCACCGGCCAGATATCCAGTCGTCGAAGTCGGAACATCAGAAAGAGATCTGCGGTCCACTTGCCGATCCCCCGAACTGACGTCAGCTGGCCGGCGATCTCGCTATCGGATTCCCTCGCCAGACGGCGCCCGTTCAGCGACAGGCTTCCCTCGGTCACCTTCGTCGCCAGATCGATTATGGACGCGACCTTGTTGTTCGAAAGCCCCGCCTCGCGCAGCTCACTCGGGGAGATGGCAAGAATCCGTTCGGGTGTGACCTCAGCGTCCAGCACCTGGACCAACCGTTGATGGATGGCTCGCGCCGCCCCGCCTGCGAGCTGCTGGTAGGTGATCGACTGCACAAGGCTCGCGAAATGCGTTCCCTTCGGCTTTGGGAACAAGGGGGGTCCGGCTTCGTCGAGCAAACGACGGATGACTGCGTCTCGCTTGGCGAGAATCTGCGCAGCGTCCTCCGGAGACGTCGCCACCGCTGTGGCTTTCGTTGAACTTGATTCCGCTGTGCCTTCCGTGCGCACTACGAGGACGCGTCCGCGTTCTCGAGGACGAGAGCGCTTCCCTGGCCGGATCCGACGCAGCGCTTGCTGTCCTGTTCCATGCGGGCGCGGAGCTGACTGGTGGACCGACCGCCGCGCACGACCTCCGTCTCGATCAGGACGGGTCCGGGCTCGGGTGAATGGAGGTAGTGGGCGCGGCGCTCATCATCGTGTCTCGCCAACGAGCGGCTCGACCGCACCCGGCCCGGGGGCGGCTCGCACGTCCCTCGGGCCGATCGGCTCCCCGCACGCGGAGCACGTCATGATGGCGTCGGAAACGTGCCCGCAGCTCTTGTGGGTCACCAGCATCGGGGGGCCATCCGGGGCGGCGTATTTGTCACCCCACTCACGCATGGTGGTCAGTACCGGCCAGAGGTCACGGCCCTTGTCGGTGAGGCGGTATTCGAAGCGAAGGGGGTGCTCGTTGTAGGGCACTTTGACCAAGACCCCTGTCTCGACGAGCCGGTTAAGGCGCTGATCCAAGACGTTCCGTGAGATACCGAGGCGCTTCTGGAAGTCGTCGAAGCGGGTCACACCCAAAAAGGCATCCCGCACGATCAGCATGGTCCACCACTCCCCGATCACCTCGAGACACTGGGCGACGGAGCAGTGCATGCCGGAAAAGCTCTTGCGTTCCACAACCTCAGGCTAGTGGGTTGCGTAATAGAACTCAACCGTGTCTTCCGTTCAGCCTTCCGCTGGTCCGGGCCGGCCCGCCACTACAGAGCGCCTTCGAAGAGCGGGAGGTCGATGGGGTCGTCTTCGAACTCGTCGACCGGAGCGAGCGTCCCGGCCGGCTGGGCCCGGGGCAACAGGAACGTCATGCCGAGGGCGAAGGCGACGAGCGCGATGTCGGCGTAGAGCCCGAACTGCAGGGCCGAGACGATGCCAGACGTCGCCTCGCGGGCGAAGAACAGCGTGCCCACGCCGGCAATGCCGAGCACCATGGCGAACTGCTGCGTCGTGGTGAGCATGCCCGAGGCGGCGCCGGTCCTGTGGCTCGGCACGCTCTGCAGGACGCCTTGGACGATGAGCGGGATCACGAGCCCGTTGCCGACCCCGATCAGGGCCAGCACCGGGGACAGTTCGAGTGTCGTGGCCGAGAGCCCCGACACCGTGACGACGACGGCGAGCCCGACCACGCCCACAAGTGCGGCGGCCGCACCGACCGAAATGATGGCGGTCCCGTAACGAGCATGCAGGCTGCGGCCCTTGAGAGAGGAGAGGGCGAAGGCGACACCGAGTGGAGCGAAGGTGAGGCCGGCCCGCATGGGCGAGTAGTGGAGCCCTTCCTGAAGGAAGAGCGTGAGTGTTAGCAGCACGCTGCCGAAGAAGGCGAAGAAGCCAAGGTTCACCAGCAGGCCGCTATTGAAAGCCCGGTGTTGAAAGAGGCTCAGCGGCAGTAGGGGGTGGCCGCCCCGTTCGCCCAGACGGCGCTCCCACCACAAGAACGTGGCAACCAGCGCCGCACCGGCCGCGAAGGAGACCCACGTCCAGGTGGGCCAGTGCTGGGCCTGGCCGAGCACGAGCGGAGCGGTGAGGGCGCCCACGCCGGTCGTGAGCAGCACAACGCCGAGGGGGTCCAGGCGGTCGGCGGCGTCGGGACGTGACTCGGGGATGAGGCGACGGGCCAGGATGATCGCCACGATGCCGATGGGCACGTTGACGAGGAAGATCGGACGCCAGCCCCATCCGAAGATGTTGAGTTGGAGAAGCACGCCGCCCAAGATCTGACCGGCCACGGTGCCCAGCCCCACCGTGACCCCGAAGAGCGAAAACACCCGGGGCCGCTCTTCCGGTGTGAAGTTGGCGGTCAGCAGGGCCAGGACCTGGGGGATCATGGCGGCTGCGCCGAACCCCTGAGCCAGCCTGGCTGCAACAAGGACGGCGCTGTCGGGGGAGATGCCGGCAAAGAATGACGCCACGGCGAAGATGGCCAGGCCGATGATGAACATCCGTCGGCGGCCGACGAGGTCGCCGAGGCGAGCCCCGGTCACCAGACCGGCGGCGTAGCTGAAGGAGTAGCCGGCGACGACCAGCTCGAGAATGGAGGAGGACGCGTGCAGGTCATGTTGGATGCTGGGCGCGGCCACGTTGACCACGAAGATGTCGAAAAGCGACATGAAGGTGGCCGAGAGGACGACGGGCAGGGCCTTCCAGCGCCGGGGGTCGTAGACCGGGGTCGCGGGGACCTCCGCGGCTGCCGTTGGAGGGGTCGCTGAGCTGGGAATTTCGGTCGAGATGCGGCCGGACTGAACAAGAGTCATGAGGCTCGGACCTTTCACCTGAGTGGGAATCTACGGCGATAGTTCGACGTTTGTACAACTATCGAACGTAAGACCAGGCGTCGGCATTCCCCGAAATCAGGGAAAATCACCCGAACCAAGTGACCAGGAGGTGGAGCGGTGCGTGAACAAGCCGAGCTCTCGAGAGACGAGTTGGATCTGCCGTCGGTGATGCACGCGCTGGCCGACCCCTCCCGGCTGCGCATGGTGGTGGCGTTGGACGACGGCGTCGAGCTCTCGTGTGCCGAGCTGGGGGAGCGGGCCGGGACGGCACCGGCCAAGTCGACGACGACGCACCACGTGGCGGTGCTGCGCGAGGCCGGATTGATCAGGACTCGTCACGAGGGCCAACGGAAACTCGTCACGCTGCGCCGGGCGGAACTGGATGCCAAGTTCCCCGGACTGCTGGACGCTGTGGTCGGCGGCATGGACGCGTCCCTCTGAGCGGTGAGGTCGGATTGCGAGTCGGGTCTGTTCGCAGGCGTCAGCGCCAGAATGCGGTGAGCTGATCGCAAAGCGCTCTGCCTTGGTTGAAACCGGCTCGAGCGGCGGGGGGACGCGTCGACGGATCCATCATGTTGACGCCGAACGCGTCGCGGGAGTCGCTATCGGGAAAGATGGTTTCGACGTTGCTACTCTGGTCACGCGGAGTTCACCGCGCTCCCGCAGCGCCTGCTGACGCACTCGGCGAAGGACGCACCCCCCGCCATGCATGAGGCGTCGACGCCGTCATCTTCGACAGGTGGCGCCCGTCGGCGCTGAACACCCTTCTTGGTAGCTTCGAGCATGGCAACCGACACCCTGAGCATGCGGGATGCTCGGCGGATGGCGCTGACGGCTCAGGGGCTCCGAGGCGCCCGCGTGACGAAGGGCCACGTGCCGGCCATGCTGCGCCGGCTCGGCGCCGTACAGCTCGACACCATCTCGGTGCTGGCGCGCTCACACGAGCTGGTGGCCTATGCGCGCCTGGGCGCCATCGGCCGCAACAAGGTGGAGCAGGCCTACTGGGGACCCAGGAGCGCGACCTTCGAGTACTGGTCCCATGCTGCCTGCATCCTGCCGCTCGAGGATTGGCCGGCCTACTCGTTCAAGCGCCGGGCCCGACGCGAGAAGGGAAAGCGCTGGCACGTACTGCAGGAGCGGGACAAGTCCTGCAATGAGGTGCTGGCCCGTCTCCGTGGTGAGGGCCCATTGACGGCGAACCAGCTCGGCGGCGCCAAGAACGGCGGCCCGTGGTGGGACTGGTCCGAGACCAAGATCGCTGCCGAGTGGTTGCTTGACATCGGCGAGCTCGTCTGCCGCGAGCGGCGCGGCTTCGCCCGCGTCTACGACCTAGCCGAGCGGGCCATCCCGGCCGACCTGTTGGACCAGGACTGGAGCGACGACGAGTGCGCGGTGCACCTGGTCGCAGCAGCCGGACGCTCGCTCGGAGTGGCGACAGAGGCCGACCTGGCCGTCTACCACGGCCTCCCACGCAACCTCGTGCGCGGGGCGCTGGCCTCGTCCGGGCTGACCGCGGTGTCGGTGGCAGGGTGGAAGCAGGCCGCCTTCGCCGATCCCGGCGCGCTCAGCGCGGTGGGCACACGGATGCGGGACCGCACCGTGCTGCTGTCACCGTTCGACTCGCTGATCTGGTATCGGGAACGCCTGGAGCGTCTCTTCGACGTGCGGCACCGGCTCGAGGCCTACACGCCGAAGGAGAAGCGCGTCTACGGCTACTTCGCCATGCCCGTGCTCGACGGGACCCGCATCGTGGGCCTGGTCGATCCGGGCCGACGCGGCGAGGTGCTGGTGGCCAAGCAGGTGACCCTGTTGCGTCTCGATGCGGCGGCGCCGGTGGGACGGGCGCTGGCGGAGGCGGCCTCGTGGGTCGGGTGCACGTCGTGCGAGATCGAGCGGGTGGAGCCGGTGTCGGCCGATGCTGCGGTCCGGGCGGAGGTGGCGGCCGGGTTCTCCGTCTGAGCTGTCCAGGGTGGCGGCGTCTACGCGGCGGCGCGCTCGGCGATCTTCTCGAAGGTCTTGATGTCGCCTCCGTACGGGCCCGTCTGGGCCGGGTGGTGGAGGACGAACTGATCGAAACCCAGTTCGGCACACGGGCCCACGAGCTCGTCGAACTGGTCGAGCGACGTGATGACGGGCTCCGTCGGCGTCCACAACAAGGTCCTTCCGATGCTCGAAGGGTCCCGGCCGGCGGAACGGCAGGCCTCGTCGAGGAGCGGGAGCTGTCGCGTGACCGCCTCGAAGACTGCCTCGGGGGTGCCACGCCCGCGCCCGGTGGGACCGATCGTGACCCAGTCGTGCCCGTACCGGGCAGCGAGCCGCAGACCCTTCGGCCCGCCGGCCGCGATGGTGAGCGGGAGTGGCTGCTGCAGCGCGCCGGGTGTGCTGGGTGCCTCGACGGCGCGGTAGTGCTCGGTCTGCATGGACGTCCGTGTCGTGGGAGCACCGTCGACAATGGGCTGGAGCACCTGCAGGAATTCCTCGAAGCGTTCGAGGCGCTCCGACGCCGTCCATGGTTCGTGCCCGAGCGCCGTTGCGTCAGGACCTCCGCTGCCCGTCCCGAGGCCGAGGTCGAGGCGACCGTTGCTCAGGTCATCGAGCGCGAGGGCGTCGCGGGCCAGCGTGACCGGATGGCGGAAGTTCGGCGTGGCGACAAGGGTGCCCAGCCGGACGCGTTCGGTGACGGCGGCCGCGGCGGCGAGCACGGGCACCGCCGCGTGCCAGGGCCCGTGGGGCATGCCACCCCAACGAATATGGTCGTAGGTCCATGCCGTGTGGAACCCGACGCGGTCCGCCCACTCCCACTGCCGGCGGGCCTCGGCCCAGCGGTCGGAGGGCAGGATCACGAGGCCGACGCGCACGGCCTTGAACCTACATGGGCGGTTACCTTGTCGCTGTGGCCAACGAGAAGGAAACGAAGCGCTGGAACGACGCCCGGTGGGTGGCCGCGTGGCCCGATCGGGAACGGCTCACTGAAGCGCTGACGCCGCACCTGCTCGGTGTGGTCACTGCCGACGCGCAATCTGTTCAGCGGGTCTGCGACATCGGGTGCGGCGGTGGTGGGCTGACCGTTGCCTTGGGGGGAGCCGTAGGGCCGACGGGCCGGGTGGTCGGGATCGACATCTCCCAGCCGTTGATCGAGTTGGCCCGGGACCGGGCCAGCCAGGCCGGCGCGCCGCATCTGTCGTTCGTCGTCGCGGACGTGCAGACCGACGGCCTCGGCGCCGAGCCCTTCGACTTGGCCGTGAGCCAGCTGGGAGTGATGTTCTTCGACGAGCCGCTGGCGGCCTTCGGCGCCATCCGCTCCGGGCTGCGACGCGAGGGTCGCTTCGTGTTCGCCTGCTGGCAGGGGGTGGAGCACAACCCGTGGCACATCGGTACTGCCCTGCGCCCGTTCGTCCCGGCGCCCCGCCTCCCCGCGCCGGGCAAGAGCCCGGTCGGACCGTTCAGCCTCGGGGACGACGAGTACGTCCGCGATGTCCTGGGTGGGGCCGGGTTTGGCGACATCGAGAGCACCGCCGTGGAGATCACGGCGCGTGCGCCGGCCAGCGCAGTGGTCGACCGCTCCCTCCTCGGTTTCATGGGCGTCCCACCGGAGCGTCTGGGGGAGGCGGAGTCGGCGCTCGACGCGCATCTCGCCCGGTTCGCCGTGGCGGGTGGCGCGTACGAGTACCCGCTGGCCTTCCGCGTCTACGGCGCTGTCAACGGCTGATGGCCGGCTACAGCGGGACGCCGCTGCCCAAGAAGCTCGGGATGACCGAGGGTTCGACGGTGGCGCTCATCGGTGAGCCCTCCGGCGTGGTGACGGGATTGACGCCGGAAGTGACCGTCAAGCGCCAGGCCCGTGGCAAGGCGGACGTGGTGGTGGCCTTCTTCACCGAGCGGCGGGACTTCGAGCGTCGCATCGACGCGTTGGGTCGCATGATCTTCCCGGCGGGCGGTCTCTGGGTGGCCTGGCCCAAGCGCTCCTCGGGGCTGGTCACCACCATGGACGAGAACGTCGTGCGCAGCGTGGCGCTTCCTCTGGGACTGGTGGACAACAAGGTGTGCGCCATCGACGACACCTGGTCGGGTCTGCGCGTGGTGTGGCGGCGGGAGCGCCGCTGACTACTTCGGGCGGGGAATCTGAAAGTACGAGGTGCCCCGGACCAGGATCTTGCCTTCCTCGTCCAGAATGCGCGCATCGACGATCGCCATCGCCCGTCCCCTCCGGACGACGTCGCTGAGCACCGTGTAGGTCCCGCCGACGGTCACCGGATGCAGGTATTCGACGTTCAAGGTGACGGTGGGCGCGGAAGGGGTCTCGATGAGCGGCATCAGGGCTGCCCCTGTCGATTCGTCGATGACCGTGGCGATGATCCCTCCGTGGACGCTGCCGAAGGGGTTCGCCATATCGGGTGTTGGTTTCCAAGACATCTCTGCCCTCCCGTCCTGAGCGGAGAGGAACTGCCATCGACCCGGGCTGTCGGCATATGGCGCTGGCATCACTATCTCTCGCTCCTCCGTCGGTCACGGTGACGGCACGCATACTGCCCGTTCGACGCGCGTTGCGGCCATTCGGGTCTCGCCGAGGCCACTGGTGTTCGGTGTTGGTGTTCCCATGCGAGTAGCCCTGCGTTGTGGAACGCCGCACTTGCGCGTTCGGCCTCAGAGCGTTCTCGCCGCGTCGACGATTTCGTAGCTTTTCGAGCGGCGGCTCACGCGTTCGCTCTCACCCAAAAGGGTGAACTCGGTACGGGGGTTGTTTCGCCCTTCCTTGCGATGGGTAGACCCATTGCAAGCAAGTTGAAAGGGGTCCGAATGATCGGAGCTGGAGGACTTGTCGTCAGCGTCATCGCATTTGCAGTGGGGGCCATTCTCGATTGGGCAGTTACAGAGCCCTACCAGCACGGCTTCAACATCAACAAGGTGGGCTGGATCTTGATGCTCGTCGGAGCCATCGGCGCCGTGCTCTCCATCATCGTCATGCTGGTCGCGAACACGAGGCGTCGCCAAACCGTCTTGGACGACGGTCACGGCAATGTCGTCCGTCGCGTCGATTCGACCTACTAGGCGGAAGCTCCGTCGCTCACATCGCGGACCCTCGGCTCTCGAGGGCTTCGGAATCAAACAGAAAGGTGCTTCTCATGGTGCTCGTTCTCGCCTTGTTGCTCGTCCTGATCCTCTTTGGAGCCGGGTTTGCGCTCCATCTCTTGTGGATCGCCGCGGTCGTCTTGTTGGTGCTGTGGGTCGTGGGATTCGCCATCGGCCGCGGAGAGAGCGCCGGCAGTCATCGCTTCTATCGCTGGTAAGGCTAGGAACGACAAGAGGAGCCAGAAATGGTGGACACGAAACAGAAGCGGCCCCGAGCCAGCAATGGACGATTCGTAAAGAAGACGCGGGCTGGCTCGAAGAAGCGGGCGACCGCCAGTCCGAGTTCGACACACGGCGACCCCTCGCCGGGTGCGTCTGGGGTGGGGCGACACCGCGGCGTGGAGCGCGAGGGATCGGTTCGTCTTGCCCTCCTCACGCTCGCCATCTTGCTGGCCGCCATCGGGTTCGCCCTTCCGTTCCTCTGGGTCGGGTCCATCGTCTTGATGGGCGTCTTGTGGGGGGCGATGATCGCCGAACGGCCGCAGCGTCAGGCAACGGTCGCTGGGCTCGTGACCGAGATGGTCACCGCGGTGGTCGACGAAGCGAAGGATGTGGTCGATCCGAATGCCGCATCTCACTGTGACGTGGCCTCACAATCGCCAGCGGACGGCGAGAGCGGCCGCACGGGAGGCTGAGGGGCGACGCGGGCCGACCGCCTGCGTCGTGACGCGCAGGACTAGACGCGCAGGACTAAAGGAAGCCGATACGGGAAAGAGGCCAGATCCGCAGGTCGACCTTGCCCACGATGGTGGACTCACGGATCGGACCCCAGAAGCGGCTGTCGCACGACTTGGGCCGGTTGTCGCCCATGACATAGACGTCCCCCGCGGGAATGCGGTACGGGTGATGCAGTGCATAGGCATTGGTGGACGGTCCCGGATAGTTGTCGGTCCGGACGTCGGGGGGGAGGAACGGCTCCGGCAGGAGACGCCCGTTGATGTAGACGTTGCCGTCCTCCAGGGAGATGATCTCGCCCGGGAGGCCGATCACCCGCTTGACGAGGTCGGCGACGGGCGGACCGGCGCAGTCCTCGTTCGGTGGGGTCGTGAAGACCACGATGTTGCCGCGGTCCACGCCGTGCAGGTCGTAGCTCAGCTTGTTCACCATGATCCGGTCCCCGATCTGCAGGGTCGGCTCCATGGAGCCCGAGGGGATGGAGTAGGTGGCCACCACGAACGCCCGCAGCAGCACGGCGATCAGGATCGCCGCGACCACGATGCCGACGAGTTCCACGATCCAACGAGTGGAGGATGTCTCCTCCGGGTCGTTGCCCTGGCGCTGGGCCCCCGTCGCCCGGTCCGGGGTGCCTGCGGCCTGCTCCTCGCCGTCCATGTCCGCAGAAAGTATGACCCGGCGACCCGCAGCTGGTGCGCACCTTCTGACGTGTCACGCCCCCGAGACACAATGGGTCCGTGGTCAGCGCAGTCATCTTCGACTTCTACGGCACCCTCGCCCACTCCGCCGACGCGGCCGGCTCCAACTACGAGTCGATCTACCAGACGATCTTTGCCGCCCGTGGGTACACGCTCGAGCAGTCCGTCCTCAATGACTATTACTCCCGGTACGACGGAGTCGAGCACGGCGAGCACTCGACCAGTGAGGTGGCCTACGAGGCCTGGGTGCGGACCCGCCTGCGTGACCTCACGGAGGCCTGTGGCGTGTCCGATGCCCACGTCGAGGAACTGCTCGATGCCCTGCGAGCTGTCGATCAGGGCGCGATGGTGCCGTACCCCGAGGCGGCTGCGACGCTCTCGTCCTTGCGTGAGGCCGGGTTCGCCATCGGCGTCTGCTCGAATTGGGGCTGGGAGCTCGACGCGTTCCTCGACGAAGCCGGCCTGTTGGCGTTGGTCGATGTGAGCGTGACGTCGGCCCGGGCCGGCTCACGCAAGCCGCACCCCGACATCTACGACATCTCGGTGTCGGCCCTGGGAGTCGAGAGGGAGGAGGTCCTCTTCGTCGGCGACTCGTGGGAGCCCGATGTCCGAGGGCCGCGACGGGCCGGCATGGCGGCGGCGCACGTCTGGCGCGAGGAAGAGCGACACGGGCTCCGCCCGCCGCCACTCGAGCCGGGCGACCATCGCGTCGGCGACCTCACCGGGGTCGTCGAGATCGTCGAGATCGTCGATGACCCGAGTCGCATGACGCAGCGGTAGGAAAAGTCGTCGGCTACGGGGCGGCCCCCACCGGGGGACGGCCGTTCTCGGCCAGGCCTGCGGCCAAGGCCTTTCGGTCGTCGTCGGTCAGCGGGACGAACCGGACGTCGGTGTTGTAGAGGGGACGCCACCACACCGGGTCGTCGCAGGCCCACGCCTCGGACCGCAGCTCCACCTTGGTGACCTTCCCGGTGGCCGTCTGTGGGAGCGAAGGTGAGACCCGGACGTAGCGCGGGAGCCATTTGGGACCGAGGTCGGGTTGCGCCGTCAGCCATTCGGCGAAGGCCTCGGGATCGAAGTCCCGGCCCGGGACGGTCTCGAGCGCCACCATGACCTGGTCGCCGGCGCCCGATGCGGTGTCGGGGACGGGGTAGACGGCGGCCACCGCCAGGTCGGGGTGACGCGAGATGATCGATTCGACCGGTCCGGCGGCGAAGTTCTCCGAATCGACCCGGAGCCAGTCCCCGTTCCGCCCAGCAAAGTAGAAGAAGCCGTCGGCGTCGACGTAGCCGAGGTCGCCCGTCCAATACCAGCCGCGGCGCAGTCGCTCCTGCTCGGCGTCCGGCCGCTCGTAGTAGCCCTCGAAGCTGCCGCGGCCGCTGCGGTTCACGATCTCGCCGATGGCCGCCCCCGCATTGAGGAGGCGCCCCTCGGCGTCGAACTCCGCCGGCGGGCATTCCTCTCCGGTCTCGGGGCTCATGACCGCGAGGTCGACGCCGTCGACCGGCTTGCCGAGCGCACCCTTGGGCATGCCGATCACGGCGTTGATGGCGGCTCCGCCTTCGCTGGCCCCGTACCCCTCGATGAGGTAGCACCCGAACCGTTTGCGGAAGCGGTCGCGGTCGCGCACCGAGGCTTCGGTGCCGAAGGCGCTCTTCAGCGTGTTGTCGGCGTCATCGGGCCGCTCGGGCGTGGCGAGGATGTACGCGATCGCCTTGCCCACGTAGCTGAACTTGGTGGCGCCGAAGCGACGCACGTCATCGAGGAAGGCGGAGGCACTGAAGCGCGGGCGGGTGGCGATGGCGGCGCCCATCCAGACCGAGGGCCCCCAGAGGCCCATGAGCGCGTTGCCGTGGAACAACGGCATGGGGCAGTAGCAGACGTCGTCGGCCGTGTAGCCGAAACCGGGTCCCGCCACCGCGGCAATGCCGGCCAGCCGGCCCTGCGTGCAACGCACTGCCTTTGGAACACCCGTGGTTCCCGACGTGAAGATCAAGAGGTAGAGCGCGGACTCGTCGACGGCGTCGGCGTTCGTAATGAGGTCGTCTGCCTCGGCGCTGCCGGCGAAGCGCTGCAGCAGGGCGTTGTAGCGCTCACTGCCCAGGACCAGGATGTTCCCGTCGGCTACCCCGAGGTCCAACCCCTGCAGGAGCCCGGCGCCCTCGTCGTCGGTGACGATGACGGCGCAGTGGGTGGCCCGTATGTCGGCAGCGAGGGCCTCGCCCCGCCTGGTCGGGTTGATCCCGACGATGGCGGCACCCGCGAGAGCAGTTCCGTTCAGCCAAAAGAGATACTCCGAGCCGTTGGGGAGGAGGACACCGACATGCGGCTTGGCGTCGCCGAAGAGGGAGCGGGCCAGGGCGCCTCGGGCGGCTCCCTCGCGCAGGGCCTCCCGCCAGGTCCAGCGTTCGTCGCCGTCCAGCACCCCGGTGCGGTCGTCCTCGGCGCGAGCGGCCAGCATGGCGGCGACGGTTGTCACGGGAGGGCCCATCCCGGCGTGCGTCGCACCAGGTCGCGGTCGAGGGCATCGACGGTGCCGGCGCCGCAGAGCGCCATCGTGCGCCGCAGTTCGGACTCGTACCAGCGCAGCAGCCCCGCCACGCCGTCGGCCCCGCCGGTGGCCAGGGCCCACAGCGACGGGCGCCCGACCAGGGTGGCCCGCGCTCCGAGCGCGAGCGCCTTCACCACGTCGGGGGAGCGGCGCACGCCGCCGTCTACGTAGACCTCGGCCCGTCCGGCCACCGCGTCGACGACCTCGGGCAGGATGTCGGCGGTGGCCGGCGCGTCGGCGAGCTGGCGGGCCCCGTGGTTGGACACCACGACGGCTGCCGCGCCGGCATCCACGCAACGCACGGCGTCGTCGGCCCGTTGCACGCCCTTGACCACCACGGGCAACGGGCTCAGCCCGGCCAGCCATCCGATGTCGTCGGGCGTGAGTGCCGGTTCGAACTCGTTGGTCACGACGGCCATGAACCCACCTTCGCGCGCGCTGTCCGTGCTGTCGCCCGCCAGGTTGGGCAGGGCCAGGTCGTCGGGCAGGCGCACGCCCATGCGCCACTCGCGCAGGCGAAGGCCCGAGACCGGTGCGTCGACGGTCAGGACCAGGGCGCGGTAGCCGTGGGCGGCGGCGCGGCTCACCAGCTCCTCGGTGCGCGCCCGCTCCCGCAGTATGTAGACCTGCATCCAGCGGGGGGCGTCCGGCGCGGCGGCGGCCACGTCCTCGAGCCGGCACGTGGCGAGCGACGACAGGATCAGGAGGGCGCCCACCGCGGCCGCACCCCGGGCGCTGGCCACCTCGCCCTCGGCGTGGGCCAGCCCCTGAATCGCCGTCGGGGCGATGACGACCGGCGAGCTGACGGGGGAGCCGAGCAGGGTCGTCGCCGGGGAGACATCGGAGATCCCGGCCAGCACGCGCGGGTGCAGCTGCCAGTGGCTCCAGGCCTCCACGTTGCCCTGCAGCAGGCGCTCGTCATCGGCACCGCCCGAGTAGTAGGCGTAGGCCATGTCGCCGATGGCGCGCCGGGCGTCGTGCTCGAGGTCGTCGAGGGAGAGGTCGGTGACCAGGGGCGGCGCACCACTCACCTCGACGGGGTTGTGCCCGGGCGCATCGGTCCTGGCAGGATGAGCGGGCACGGGCCGCATGGTAGGCGCGCCCGCCCGCCAGGACAGCCGGAGGTGCAGTGCGTTTCTCGTATGCCGAATCGATGACGAACCCGTCCTTCTACCTCCCGCTGGCCCAGGCCGCCGAGGCGGCGGGCTACGACTCCATGGTCGTGCCCGACAGCATTTGCTACCCCGAGGTGTCCGACACCACGTACCCCTTCAACCCCGACGGGACCCGCGAGTTCCTCGAGGACAAGCCCTTCTTGGAGCCGTTCTCGCTCATCCCCGCCATGGGGGCGTTGACCGAGACTCTCCGCTTCGTCACCTTCGTGATCAAATTGCCCATCCGCCAGCCGGTGCTCATCACCAAGCAGGTGAGCTCCACCGCGGTCCTCACCAACAACCGGTTGCTGCTCGGTGTCGGCACCAGCCCGTGGCCCGAGGACTACGAGATCTGCGGCGTGCCGTGGGAGCGCCGGGGCAAGCGGATGGACGAGGAGATCGCCATCATGCGCGGGCTCATGGCCGGTGGCTTCTTCGAGTTCCACGGCGAGGTCTTCGACGTACCCTCCATCAAGATGAGCCCGGTCCCCAGCCGGCCGGTGCCGATCCTGATCGGGGGCCACCACGACGCCGCCCTCAAGCGCGCCGCCGTTGACGGGGACGGCTGGCTGCACGGTGGGGGAGACCCGGCCGACCTCCCCGGACTGCTGGCCCGGTTGGCCGAGCTGCGACAGAAGTACGGCACGGAGCACAAACCCTTCGAGGTCCACGTGATCTCGCTCGACGCCTACACGCCCGACGGGGTGCGCCGCCTGGAGGGGTTGGGCGTCACCGACGTCATCGTCGGCTTCCGCTGGCCCTACGGCATTGAGCAGGACACCGAGACGCTGGCGACCAAGGTCGACAACCTGAAGCGCTTCGCCGACGACGTCATCGCCAAGGTCCGCTGAGAGGGAGGGACATGATCGACGCACCGCTGAACGCCCGCGAACTGGGCCTCAAATCCCGGGCTGCCGTGACGGCGGGGGATCGGGAAGGCTGGTTGAACCTGTTCACCGAGGATGCATTCGTGCAGGACCCCATCGGGCCTTCGGCCTTCGACCCCGAGGGCAAGGGGCATCACGGCCGCGCCGCCATCGCCGCTTTCTACGACACCGTCATCGCCTCCAGTGAGGCGATCGACTTCGAGATCACGGAGTCCTACCTCTGCGGCGACGAGGTGGCCGACGTCGGCATCATCCGGACCACCCTGGCCGGCGGCACCCACCAGGCCATCGTGCGCGGCGTCTACACCTACCGGACCGACGGTGCCGGCAAGATCGCCTCCTTGCGCGCCTACTGGGAGTTCGACGGGCTCGAGATGGTGGAACTGGGGAGTTGAACGGCAGCGTGCCTGTCATGGTCCGTGACGGACTCTTCAACGACGGCGATCCGCCGGCCCTGCTCGGGACGCGGTGCGCCGCCTGCGGGTCGGTCCACTTCCCACGGGCCGACGCCTGTACCTATTGCGCCACCGAGGACCCCGAACCGATTGAGCTGTCTCGCCGCGGGACGTTGTGGGCCTGGACCGCGGTGACGGCACCTCCTCCGGGTTATAAGGGTGAGGTGCCCTTCGGTGTCGGCGTGGTCGAATTGCCCGAGGGCGTGCGCGTCATCACGCGGCTGACCGAGAGCGACCCGGCTGCTCTGGTCGAGGGCCAGGCGATGGAGCTGCGCATCGTGCCACTGCACCGCGACGAGGAGGGGAACGACGTCGTGACCTACGCCTTCGCGCCGGCATGACCGGCGTCACGGTCGCCGGCGTCGGCCTCCACCCCTTCGGCCGCTTCGACGGCGTCTCGACGACGGACATGGGCGTGGTGGCGGTCCGTGCGGCGCTAGGCGAGGCGGGGATCGGCAAGGGCGACTTCCAGGCCGCCTTCTGCGGCACCGCCTATGGCGGGGTGGCGACGGGCCACAAGGTGCTGAGCCGGCTTGGCATGACGGGCATGCCCATCGTCGATGTGGAGGCCGGCTGCGCCAGCGGGGGTGCAGCGCTCATGTTGGCGGCGGCGGCCATCAGGGCCGGGCAGTACGACACGGTGCTCGTCTTCGGCACGGAGAAGATGCCGCGGGGCATCATCCGCTCGTCCTTCTTCGAGCCCTGGCAGGAGGAGGCGGGCCTGGCGGCCACACCCGCCTTCTTCGGTCTTCGGGCGCAGCGCCTCTGCCTCACCTCGGGCGTGACCAAGGAGCACCTGGCGCAGGTGGTGGTCAAGAACCGGCGTCACGGCGCATCCAATCCCGACGCCATGTACCAGAAGGAGACGACGGTGGAGGCGGTGCTGGGCTCGCGCGTCGTCTGCGATCCGCTGCATCTCTTCATGCTGTGCTCACCGAACGAGGGTGCCGCCGCGCTGGTGCTGCGGCGGGCCGACCTGGCTCGCTCGGGCGTGACGCTGGCCGCGGCCGTCCTGCGTTCACACATTCCCGGCTCGGTCCTGAGCGAGTCCACGCCGCTGGCCGGCCTGGCCGCAGACGAGGTGCCGGCACCGACGACGCTCGCCGCGACCGACGCCTACGAAGCAGCCGGCCTGGGCCCGTCCGACCTGCACGTGGTCGAGTGTCAGGACACCGACGCCGCGCGCGAGCTCGGCTCGTGCGAGGAGCTCGGGTTGTGTGAGCCCGGTGGCTCGGCCGCCCTGCTCGATTCGGGCGCCACCACCCTGGGCGGCCGTCTCCCAGTCAACCCGAGCGGCGGCCTGCTGTCCAAGGGCGAGCCGCTCGGCGCCTCCGCTCTGGGTCAGGTGGTCGAACTGGTGCGCCAACTCCGGGGAGAGTGCGGGCCGCGCCAGGTCGAGGGCGCGCGCGTCGCGCTGTCGCACACGGTGGGTCGGGGCGCCAACGCCGGCGTGGTGATCCTCACTCGCTGATCCGCCCGCACAGGCCACCAAGTGCACGGGCCGGATCGCCTGCGAGACTGCGGAGCATGTCGAAGAGAGAGGTCGACGCCTACCTCGCCTCGGTCGAGGAGCCCAAGCGCAGCACCCTCGAGGCGCTCCGCGCCACGATCCTGGAGATCGTCCCCGAGGCCGAGCAATGCATGTCGTACGGCGTGCCGGCCTTCCGGGTCCAGGGCAAGGTCGTGGCCGGTTTTGCGGCCTTCAAGAACCACCTCAGCTACTTGCCGCACAGTGGGTCCGTCTTTCCGGAGCTGGGGGATGAGCTCGCCAAGTACACGACCTCGACGGGAGCCCTGCAGTTCCCGATCGACCGGGCGTTGCCGAAGGCGCTCGTCCGGAAACTGATCAGGGTCAGAAAGCGGCAAGCGCTCGGCACCTAACGGCCCCCAGCCCGTGGAGGCTGAGCGATTCAGCGTCCTCGTCGGGCCTGCACGAGCGGAATGCCGAAAGGCAAGAAGGCCACGATGGAGGCGATCAGCGCGAGGAAGGCGCCCCACGACCAGCCGAAGCCTGCCGGCTTGAGCAGGAAGGCCAGGACGACGAGCGCGAGATTGATCCCGGTGAGGAGGGCCAGGAGTTGCTCCTTGGACATGCGGCCCTGTTCGGCCAGGTCACCGACGCCGAAAGCGGTGACCAGCACGTAGAGCACCAGGATGATGGAGTTCAGTACTCCGATGAACAGCCAGCCGTGGGCGGCGAGCCCATCGGCGGAGAACGGCCCGAAGCGGTACCACGGCAGCCAGAACGAGATCAGGAGCACGAGGGTGGCCGGGCCGAAGACCCGGTCCTTGGAGTCCAGTGCGTTGACCCGCTGGCGCGACCTGCTTACCCGCTTGGGCACCGGACGCAGAGCCACGGGTGGTCTGATGGCAGCGCCGCACTTGGGGCAGAGAGCGGTTCCCGGAGGCACCTCAACCAGGCAACGAGAGCATGCGGGCAATCGGATGACCTCCTTCGCGCTGTCACGGGCGCGCCGGCTCAGGCTACAGGCCGCACCGCGTGCCACCCACCCTCACCAGGCGAGTTCGTCCTCGTTCTCCTGAAAGCTGCCGGTGGGGCCGTCCTTGCCGATGGTCGCCATGCGGACGATGACCTCCGCGCCCTTCTCGACCGGCTGCCCGGCGCTGCTCATCGGCGTGAGATCGGTCGCGGTGAAGCCGGGTTCCACGGCGTTGAACTTCATGTCCGGCCATGTCTTGGCGTACTGCACCGTGAGCATCGAGACGGCCGCTTTGCTGGCCCCGTAGACGATCGACGGGAAGTGAAACTGCCGCCGCTCCGGGTTCGTGACGGCCCAGAACGAGCCGAGGGCGCTCGAGACGTTCACCACGACCGGGTTCTCGGACTTCTGCAGGAGGGGCAGGGCAGCCTGGGTGACGCGGATCAGGCCGACCGCATTGGTGTCGAAGACCTCGAGCGCGATCGGGCCGTTGACCTCACCGACCGCGCTGATCCCCGCATTGTTGACGAGGACGTCCAGGCGTCCCTCCCGTTCGTCGATGCGATGCAGGGCGTTCCCCACCGACTCGTCGTCGGTCACGTCGAGCTGCACGAACTCACCGCCGAGCTCGGACGCGGCCGCGGCGCCGCGCTCGGAATTCCGCGCGCCCATGTAGACGGTGTGCCCCTCGGCGATCAGCCGGCGGGCCGTCTCGTAGCCCAGGCCCTTGTTCGCCCCTGTGATGAGTGTCACTGTCACCTCTCGCCCTCCTTTTTTGGCGACGCCATCGGTCATTCGGCTTCTTGCACCGACGCCGGGTCGATGCCCACGCCACCGGCTTCGCTGCTGGCGTAGACGGCGAGCGCGAATCTCAACACGTCGACCGCCTCGTCGCCGCTCCACAGCAGTGGGCCCTCGCCCGTGCGTAGCCAGCGGAGCCAGTGCCGTCCCGAATCCCGGAAGCTACTGGCCCAGTCGTCGTCGAGCGCGTGGTATGAACGCATTTCGCCGTCGACGTAGGTCTCGAGGCTCGGCTGCTGAATGCCGCGACCCGTGCAGCGGTTCACGCGCGAATACCCTCGGCGCCCGGTGACCTCCCACCGTTCGTCGTTGGTGTAGTAGTCCGATCGGAGATACATGTCGGGCGCCAACGTGATGTCCCACACGCCGCGGATCCCGTTCTCGTGCTCCCATGAGATGGTGGTCGGGGCGTCGACCTCAATGCCTCGCATCACCTCTGTGCTCCCCACCCACCCCCGCACTTCCTTCAGCGGGCCGAAGAGCCACAAGGCCGTCGCGAGCTTGTGCCAGCCGTCGTCGAACACCAGAATGCCCCGGCCCCGGCGCATCTGCTCGAACTGCCACTGGAAGCTCGACATGGGCACGTCCCAGCCGCCGCGGCCGCTGCCCACCATCTTCAGGTGGTAGCCGCTGACCGTCCCGAGGTCACCGGATTCGACGGTCTCCTTCAACTTCCGCAACGGTTCGTAGAAGATGTAGTTCTCCATGACGCGGAGGACGCGGTCGTTGGCGCGCGCCGCTTCGAGCATCGTCCGCGCCTCACTCAGATGACTGCACATCGGCTTCTGGAGGTTCAGATGCCATCCGTAGCCGAGCATCTCGCAGACACCCTCGGTGTGGAGCGGGATCGGCAGGAGGACTTCGGCCGCATCGACCTCCAGCCCGCTCGACACCAGCTCGGCTGCCGTGGCGAACGTACGGGCCTGGGGCCACTCGGCTTGCCGCTGCGAGCGACGCTGCGGGTCGGGGTCGACGAGCGCAACGACCTCGACGTCGGAATTGTCCACATAGGCGCGGCTGTTGAGATCGAAGATACGACCGAGGCCGACGATGGCGGCCCGTACCGGCCTGTCGTAGGGAACGAACGTCATGAGCGTGTGCCTTCTCTCCTCGCGGCTGGTGCAGGCAGTATGCGACATCCGCCGCTCTGGGCGGGCACGGCCCTGTTGGGAGCCTGCTTCCTCCCGCCGTCGGGGTGCCACAGCCCGGTTGGCCGCTTCCGGGTCGACCGCGGCCGGCAGGACCCGCTTGGAAGCGATTTTCCCGGACGGCTAGTTTCTGGGACGTGTCGGTGTCCCAGAGGGTGAGGGGACATTTCGCACCCCGTCGCAGGGGTGGACCAGGACACGATCATGCGGGCCCGGAGGGCCGGGGCACCGAAAAGGGGCGGCGCAGAAAAGGTGGCGGGGGTGATGTCCGGATTCACGACGAATTACCCGGGGCTGTCCTGCCTGACCCAGGAGGGCCTTCTCTGTGTCTTCACGATCGCCGGCCATCCGGACCAAAAAATTCGTCGTCGCCAACGACGAGACCACCGGAGACTGCATGAACGCAGCCTTCGTCTGGGACACCTCGAGCTCGGGCTCTCCCGCGGGCTGAGCGACCCGTGAGCGAGGCTGCGATGCCGGATCCGCTGTGGGTCGGTGACATCCGGGTGCGCATGCTCGCCCCGTCGGAGTCGGCTCGACTCGGCGACGCCGTCCGGGCGGTCTACGGCGGTACCTATCCCGTGCGCTGGGCCTACGACGCCGACGAGGTGGCACGACGGATCACCGCCGGCGTCCTGATCTCGGCCATCGGCGAGACGGCCGACGGTGAGTTGCTCTGTCATTCGGGGCTCGTGCTGAATGCGCCCGATGACGCCGTCGGTCACGCCGGTCAGGCGTTGACCCTTCCCGCAGCACGCGGGCGGCACATCTTCACGACGGTCAAGCGGTATCTGGTCGAGTGGGCGACGACACGTGGTCTGGTCGGGATGTACAGCGAGGCGACCGCCGCCCATCCCTACAGCCAGCAGGCCCTCCTCAAGCTGGGTGGGCACGAGACAGGGTTCATGCTCGGCTTCATTCCCGACTCGGTCGACAACAATGCCGCGTCGGCGCCGAGCAGGGGTCGCCAGTCGGCCGCGCTCTTCTTCCTCCGCATGCGGCCCGGTCAGGAGCGGATGCTCTACGTGCCGACCCGTCATCGTGCCATCGTGCGCGACACCATCGACATCTGCGCGTCCCGGGCCCATCTGGCCGAGGCGCCGGCGCGTCCCGACCTTCCTCCGACGTCGCAACTGCGGGTCGAGAACGATCCCGGCGACAACGTCGCCGTGCTGACCGTGAGCCAGGCCGGAGCAGACTTGACGTCCCGGGTCGACGCCGAGCGCTCCCGCTTGTTCGACCGCGGCATCGACGCCCTGTATGTGGACCTCCCGCTCGACCGGCCCGAGTCGGCCCACGTGAGCGATGCCCTGGGCGAGCTCAACCTGTCCTACTCGGGGGTCTTCCCCAACAACCAGGCCGCCGGGGACGTGCTCCGGCTGCAATGCCTGCGCAACGCCACCGCCTGGAGCCATGACGTGGCGGTGGTGTCTCCCCACGGTGCTGCACTGCTCGAGTACGTGATCGCCGACATGGAGGCGGCGGGCCAGCCCGTGGAGCGGATCGCCGCACCACACGGCGAGGGCCTTCCCGACGACGCTGTGCCCTTGGTGGCGTTGCGCTAGCTACAGCTAGAGGGGCGCCGCCGCCTTCGTCGACTCACCCCGAACCAATGGAGCACCGTCTGCAGCACCAGGAAGGCGGCGCAGGCGCCCGCCATCACCCCGGTGATCGCGGCCAACGGGTCATGCTTCGAATGCGCGCAGCACAGCGGGCAACTCGGTCAGCGCGGCCACCACCGCATCGGGTCGCGGGCCGTCCTCGGGGAACAGCACCGCGCCGTCGCGGTCGATCCACACCGAGCGCCAACCGGCGCGGTGCGCGCCGGCCACGTCATTGACCGGATGATCACCGACGAGCACGCACGCCTCGGGTGCGACGCGCAGCTCGCGTTCCACCACCTCGAAGATCCCCTTGTCCGGCTTGGCCACCCGGTGGTCCTGCGCGAAGACCACCGACTCGAAGTACGAGGCCAGTCCGACCGTCTCGGGCAGCCGGCTGCCGTTGGACAGGAGGCCCAACCGGTAGTCGGCGCGCAGGGCGTCGAGGCCGGGGACGGTGTCGGGGAAGAGCGCGGGGTCGCGGTCGCGGTGGATGAAATACGAAGCACCCAACTCCCGCGCCAGCACGTCGTCCGCTGCCTCGTCCCCACCCTCGACCGCGCGTCGGCGCAGCAACGTGCGGGCGAAGCCGTGGACGCGCAACTCGGCCAGCGACCACACGTCCGGCCGCTCCTGCGCCACGTCGGCGCGGTCCGCTTGCAGGTCCTGCCAACGCAACGCGTCGGCGAAGGGGCCGGGGCGGGCGGCGCGCAGCTCGCCGGCGGTGGCGACCAGCGCCTCGCGCATGACGCGCTCGAAGTCCCACAGTGTCTGGTCCCCGTCGAACAGGACGGCCTCGATCACGGCACGACGAGAACCACCTTGCCGAACTTGGCGCCGGCGGCAAAATGCTCGTAGGCCGCTTCCGCCTCGGCCAGCGGGAAGGTCTTGTACACCGGGATCTGCAGCCGCCCGGCCGCCAACGCCGGCAGGACGTGGGCCGCCATGTCGGCCGCCACGTCGGCCTTCTCGCGCCGGTTGCGGGCGCGCAGGGTGGAGCCGCCGATGCTGATCCGCTTGCGCATGAGGTCCATGAGCTCCAACTCCATGCGGCCGCCGCCCCCGACGCCGATCACCACGACCCGGCCCCAGGTGGCGAGGTGCGGGAGGACGTTGGTCAGGCTGGGCGCGCCGACCAGCTCGAGCACGACGTCATAGGGAGCCTGCGCCGCCTCGTCGCCGGGCGCCAGCACGACGCCGGCCCCGAGCGCGGCGACCGCGTCACGCCGGGCCGGGTCGCGCACGGTGGCCGTCACCGTGGCGCCGGCCAGCGCGGCCAGCTGCACGCCGGCGGTCCCGACGCCGCCGGCGGCGCCCGAGACGAGGACGCGCTCGCCCATCTGCAGCTCGCCCTGGCGGAACAGGGCGTCATAGGCGGTGGTGAAGACCTCGGGGAAGCCGCCGGCCTCCGTCCAGTCGAGGCCGGCGGGCACGGCCAGCGCGTGGGTCTCGTCGACGAGGGCCAGCATGGCCTGCGCCCCGCCACCGACGACGGCCATGACGCGGTCCCCGGGAGAGAAGAGCGTGACCTGCCGGCCGATGGCCACCACCTCGCCGGCGAACTCCATGCCCGGGATATCGGCGGGCCAGCCCGGCGGCGCTGGATAGAAGCCGGCCCGCTGCACCAGGTCCGCCGCGTTCAATCCGGCCGCCCGCACGGCCACCAGCAGCTCGGTGTCGCCGGGGACCGGGTCGTCCCGCTCCTCCCAGTGCAGGTGGGTGTGACGGATCACGACGGCGTGCATGCCGCTCACCCTACGCGGCGGGGGCACGCCGCCACCGGGCCCCGATAGGGTCGCGCTCATGGCTCTCTACGACATCCCCATCCACACGCTCCAGGGCGACGACACCTCGCTGGGCGAGTACAAGGGCAAGACCCTGCTGCTGGTCAACGTCGCGTCCAAGTGCGGCCTCACCCCGCAGTACGAGGGCCTCGAGCGCCTGCAGAAGACCTACGGCGACCGCGGCTTCTCGGTCATCGGTTTCCCGAGCAACCAGTTCATGGGCCAGGAGCCCGGGACGCCCGAGGAGATCGCGCAGTTCTGCTCGGCCACCTATGGCGTGACCTTCCCGCTGACCGAGAAGATCGACGTGAACGGCGACGACCGTCACCCGATCTACGCCGAGCTGACGGAGGCGAAGGACGCCGAGGGCAACGCCGGCGACATCACGTGGAACTTCGAGAAGTTCCTCCTGTCGCCCGAGGGCAACGTCGTGGCGCGTTACCGGCCCCAGGTGGAGCCGGAGGACCCGACGGTCGTGGCCGACATCGAGGCGCAGCTCACCGCTTGACACCGCCGCACCCGGTACCGGCGGGGTTCGCCGCGTCCATCTTCGACATGGACGGGCTCCTCGTCGATTCCGAGATCCTCTGGCACGAGGCCGAGATAGAGATCCTGGGCGGTCTCGGCGTCCCCCTTGCCGTCGAGGGCTGCCGCTCGACCAAGGGCATGTTCGTGGACGAGGTCACCGCGCATTGGTACGGCTTGTACCCGTGGCCGGGCGCCAAGCCGACGCCCGACGACGTGGCGGTCACGATCGTGGACCGCGTCATCGAACTGGTGCTGGCCAAGGGCGAGCTCAAGCCGGGCGCCGAGCATGCCATCGACCTCTGCGCCGAGCGGGGACTGCCCTTGGCCGTGGCCTCGTCGTCGCAATACCGACTCATCGATGCGACGCTGGCCCACTTCGGCCTTCGGGATCGCTTCGCGCTCGTGCACTCGGCCGAGGACGAGGACTACGGCAAGCCGCATCCCGCCGTCTTCCTGACGGCGGCGGCCAAGCTCGGCGCTCCGCCGCGCCGCTGCCTCGTATGGGAGGACGCGCCGGCCGGCGTGCTGGCCGCCAAGGCGGCGTCCATGACGTGTATCGCCGTGCCCGAGCCGGGCCAGGGCGATCACCCGGCCTTCGGTGTGGCCGACCTCGTGGTCGACTCGCTGCTCGAGGTCAACGACGACTCGCTCGACGCGCTGGAGCACGCCCGCTTCTCGGCCTAGAACCGGCGCGCCCGCGGCTATGGCGGGCCGAGCTGTTTCACGAACCAGATGTGGCGCGGCGGCACCGGGCGGCCGTCCCGGCCGACGAAGACCCGCTCCCAGCCCGAGGACGCGTAGAGCGCGACGGCTTCAGGCTGGGCGTCGCCGGTGCCGAGGCGCAGGTCGGTCAGGCCGAGCGCGCGGGCGGCGTCCTCGATCCCGGCCATGAGGGCCCGGGCTACACCCTGCCCACGCGCAGCGGGATCGACCCAGAGGCGGAGGATCTGGCCGGCGCCCGGGTGGATGGCGCGCACCCCGACCCCGCCGAGCGGTGGTCCGGCGGCATCGCCGCGGCGGGCCACCAAAAAGGCTCCGATCGGCGGATCGAACATGGTTGCCGTGAGGCCTTGCTCGTCACCCGCGAGGTCGCCGTAGCGCATCACGATCTCCGCCTCGGCCTGCGCCACGATCCACTGCGGGCCCTCGTCGGCGTAGGGCTCGATGGTCAGCGTCAGGTTCGCCGGCAGAGAGGGAGGGGGGCGATCCATAACCTCTATCCTTTCCGAAGTGGCCGGGGCGCCTGTTCCCGCCGCACAAAGGCCGCCTTCTCCCGTGTTCACACCCGTCGCCCCTGACATCGACTTCGTCGCCCTCGAGCAGGACGAACTGGCCCGCTGGGCGGCGCACCGCGTCTTCGAGCGGTCCATCGAGCAGCGCAATGGTGCTGAGCCCTGGGTCTTCTACGAGGGCCCGCCGACGGCCAACGGCATGCCCGGCCTGCACCATGTCTGGGCCCGGGTCTACAAGGACCTCTTCTGCCGCTTCCGGACGATGCGCGGCTCGTACGTGGCCCGCCGGGCCGGCTGGGACACCCACGGGCTGCCGGTCGAGGTCGAAGTGGAGAAGAAGCTCGGCATCACCGGCAAGGAGCAGATCGAGTCGCAGGTGGGCATCGCAGAGTTCACCCGGCTGTGCCGCGAGTCCGTCTATTCCTACGTGGACGAGTTCGCCCGCCTGACGACTCGCATCGGCTACTGGGTCGACATGGACGCGGCCTACTGGACGTTGGACCCGTCCTATATCGAGTCGGTCTGGTGGCACCTGCAGCAGCTCTTCGACCAGGGCCTCTTGTACGAGGACCTGAAGGTCGTGCCCTACTGCCCCCGCTGCGGCACTGCGCTGTCGAGCCACGAGCTGGGGCAGCCCGACGTCTACCGCGACGAAGAGGACGAGTCGGCGTACGTCCGCTTCCGGCTGGGCGACGGCGACGGCGACGGCGACGGCGGGGTGGCGGCGGTCGGCGGGGCGCAGTGGCTCGGCGTGTGGACGACCACGCCGTGGACGCTGTTGTCGAACACCGGCGTGGCGGTGAACCCCGACCTCGTCTACGCGGTCGTCGACGGGGTGATCATCGCCGACGATCTGGTGGACGCCGTCATGGGGGAGGGCGCGTCGGCCCGGGTGACGGCGCGGGTCCCGGGTTCGGCGCTGGTCGGGTTGGGCTACGAGCGTCCCTTCGACGACGTGGCGGTGCCCCACGGTGCCGACGGATGGCGGGTCGTCCCGGCCTCGTACGTGACGACCGAGGAGGGGACCGGCCTGGTGCACCTGGCGCCGGCCTTCGGCGAGATCGACCGCCAGATCGGCCGGGAGAACGGCCTGCCGTCGTTGAACCCGGTAGGCCCCGACGGCACCTTCACCGACGCGGTGGGATGGCTGGCCGGCCGGAAGGTCCGGGAGGCCAACCACGACATCAACGACCGGCTGGAGTCCACGGGGCTGTTGCTGCGCCGGTACCCCTACGTCCACTCGTACCCGCACTGCTGGCGCTGCCGCACGCCGCTGATCTACTGGGGCAAGCCGAGCTGGTACATCGCGACGTCGACCCGCAAGGCCGACCTGCTGGCCGCCAACCAGACGGTCGACTGGCACCCGGCCTACATCCGCGACGGGCGCTTCGGCGAGTGGCTCGAGAACAACGTCGACTGGGCCCTGTCGCGCGACCGCTTCTGGGGGACCCCGCTGCCGATCTGGCGCTGCGGGCGGGGGCACGTGCGCTGCGTCGGGTCGCTGCGCGAGCTGTCCGACCTCTGTGGACGCGACGTGACGGGCATCGACCCGCACCGGCCGACCATCGACGACGTGACGTTTCCTTGCGGGACGTGTGCCGCCGACGTCGGAGCCGTGGACGAGGTGGACGAACTCGCGGTGTGCCGCCGGGTCGAGCCCGTGATCGATGCCTGGTTCGACTCGGGCTCCATGCCGGCGGCACAGGTGGGCTATCCGCATGCCGCGGGCTCGGCCGAGAGCTTCGTCTTCCCCGCCGACTTCATTTCGGAGGCCATCGACCAGACGCGGGGCTGGTTCTACTCGCTGCTCGCCATCAACACCCTGGTCTTCGGCCAGAGCCCGTACCGCCACGTGGTGTGCCTCGGCCACATCGTCGACGCCGACGGCCGCAAGATGTCCAAGTCACTCGGCAACATCATCGACCCCTGGTCGATCCTCGACACCCGGGGCGCCGACGCCATGCGCTGGTGGATGTTCTCGCAGGGGTCGCCCTGGACGCCGACGCGGGCGACGCTCGGCGCCATCGACACGGCGATGCGAGACATGCTGCTGACGCTGTGGAACACGTTCAGTTTCTTCACGACGTACGCGTCGCTGAACGAGTTCGACCCTTTCGATGCGGGGATCCCGGGGGAGGGGGACCGGGGGCCGCTCGATCGCTGGATCTTGTCGCGGCTGGCCAGTACGACGGCCACGGTCACGGAAGCGCTGGACACCTACGAGCCGCTGGCGGCGGCCAGTGCCCTGGGCGATCTGGTCGACGACCTCTCCAATTGGTACGTGCGCCGCAGCCGGCGGCGCTTCTGGCGCACCGATCCCGACGCGCCCGCAGGCGACACCCTGGCGGCGCAGGCGACGCTGCACACGGTGTTGACCACGCTGTCGTTGTTGCTGGCGCCGTTGTGCCCCTTCGTGGCCGATGCCATGTGGCGGCAGCTCACCGGCGCTGATGCGGGCGGGAGTGGTGACCGAGACGGTGCCGGAGCGTCGGTGCACCTGGCCGACTGGCCCGTGGCCGACAGGACCATCGTCGACCCCGAGCTCGAGGCGCAGATGGCGCTGGCCCGCCGGCTGACGTCGCTCGGCCGCGCCGCCCGCAGCGAGGCCTCGGTGAAGGTGCGCCAGCCACTCCGGCGCGCCCTCGTCGTCCTCCCGGCCGACTCGCCCGAGATACTGCGCGACATCGTGGCGGACGAGCTCAACGTCGACGAGATCGACACGGCCGAGGAGCTGAGTCAGGTGATTCAGTTCGAGCTGAAGCCGAACTTCAAGACGCTGGGCCCCCGACTGGGTGACCTGGTGCGCGAGGTCCAGCCCGCGCTGAACGCGCTCGATGGTGTCGCCGCCGCGGCCGCGCTCGAAGAGGGGCGCTCCCTGACGGTCGTCCTGGGCGGCGAGCCCGTCGAGCTGGCGCCCGAGGACGTGGTGCTGCGGGTGCGGGGCCAACAGGGTTTCGCCGTCTCCCGTGAGGGCGGGGAGGTCGTGGCGCTGGACCTGCGCCTCGACGAGGGCCTCCGTAAGCGAGGCTTGTCGCGCGACGTGGTGCGGCTGGTGCAGGACCTGCGCAAGGCGTCCGGGCTCGAGGTGTCGGACCGCATCCGCCTGCACGTGGTGGGGCTCGACGTCATCAGCGAGTTCTTCGACTTCATCGCCCGCGAGGTGCTGGCGGTCGAGATCATCAGCGGACCGGGGTCGGGGGAGGGGACGTTGCTCGACCTCGACGACGAGCTGCTGACCGAGCCCGTGCGCGTCTGGCTGGAGCGGGTCGACCCCGCCGGCTGACGCGCACCGCCCGTCCGTCGTCCGTCGTCTCAGCGGCGCGGGTCGCCCGGCAGGAGTGCCCCGGTGAGCCCCACCTGGACGCCTCCGGTGGCCGCCGGGTCGAGGACGACGAGGTCGGCTCCCCAGTGCACGATCGTGATGCCGGCGCGATGGAGCGCATCGGTGGCCGCACCCAGGTCCTCGACGCGCAGCGCCAGGAGATGCGTGCGCGCCCGCTCGTAGGTGTGCCCCCACAGGGCACGGCCGTCAGGGCCGGGCAGCGGATAGAGGGCGAGGGTGCAGTCGCCGAGAGAGACGCCGGCGACGGGCTCACCCGGCTCGGCGTCGGCGTGCTCGAACGTGACGGTGGTGCCGAGCAGCGTGGCGAAGGTGTCGGCCCACGCGACCGGGTCGTCGACCAGCGCGCCGATGAAAGCGTGCTGCGTGGCCGGGGCCAGTACCCGTGCCGGCGGCGGGGGATCGGGCCGAGCGCCACCGAAACGGGGATCGGCCGCGAGTTCGAAGGTGCTCCACTGGAAGAAGACGCCACCGGTGTCGCGGGGATCGCTGAAGCACATCTCGGGGCGCGGGCGGGCCGCGATGTGCACTTCCTGCTGCTGCAGATGGGCCATGGTGGCCTCGAGGTCCTCGACCTGCAGAGCGATGGAGTGCATGCCGCCGCCGAACCGGCCGACGAACTGGGCCGCCGCTCCCTCGCCGATCGGCTGGCCGACCTCGATGGCGTTGTCCCCGACCCAGCCCAGGCCACCCCGGCGCCCGATACCCGGCTCGGTCGACTCGTCGTACTCCAGGACGGTGAGCCCCACCAGGGTGCTCAGGTTCCTGACGGCCAGGTCGTAATCGGCCACCATGGCGGTGGAGTGGAACAGCCAGCGGACGTGGTGCCGCCGGCGACTCATCGGATGGTCCTGCCCATGACGGTGCACCGTAGCCAGGAGGGCCTTCGCCCGCCTCACTCGACCGCCATCACACTCCTGTAGTGGACTGCCTGCCATGAACGAGAGGGTCGAGGTGTCCCGCCGCATTGCCGCATCGCCCGAGCGGGTGTACGCCGCCATCTCCGACGTGACGCGGATGGGGGAGTGGTCCGAGGAGTGCCGGTCCTGTGCCTGGCACGAGGGCTACGACGGCGCGGTCGTGGGAGCCACCTTCGACGGCGACAACGAATACGGCGACCACCGATGGACGACGCAGGGCAAGGTCATCGAAGCCGACCCGGGCCGGGCCTTCGCCTTCGAGTGCTCCATGATGGACTTCCACTACTCGACGTGGGGCTACCGAATTGCGCCGACCGCCTCGGGATGCGACGTGACCGAATGGAACGAGGACCTGCGCCCCGAGTCCGTGCTGGAGTTCAGCCGCCAGACCTCGGGCGTGGACGACCGCACGGCAAGGAACCGTCAGACGATGCGCGGCACCCTGGCACGCCTCGCCGAACACCTCGAGTCTTGATCGGGCTACGCACCCGAACGTTCGATCGGATTCTGTGGCACGCCAGCGGTTGGCGGATGGAGCGGGTGCGACTCGGCTGGGCGTCGTCGCGGGAGTCGGCCACGACGTCGCGAAAAGCGCGTTGCGGGAATTTGGTAGTCCGTTGTGAACGGCCCGTCCGACAACGTCCCGACAGCAGGAATCGGTCGCGCCCAGGCATGATCTGACGACACGGACTCGGGACTGCCGCGTCGCGACGGATGCGTATCCCGCCGCGGTGGGATACGCGGGGACTGCTCTTCGTTCAGCCGGCGTCGACGATCTTCACGAGCGCCACCTCGAGGGCTGCGCGCTCACGGTCGTCGAGGTGGGCCACCAGATGGCGGTCGATCCCGTCGATGTGTTCGGCCACGGCCCGCTGCAACACCGCTTGCCCCTCCGGCGTCAGCACGACATAGATACTCCGACGGTCGTTCGGGCAGTTCTCCCTCGCCACCAGCCCGGCCTCGACCATGCGATCGACCAGGCGGGTCACGCCGCCGGTGGTGAGCGCCACGTCGGAGCTCAACCTGCTCATCGTGAGCCGGTGTTCGGGTGCGCCCCCGACATGGATGAGGACGTCGAAGAAGACGAGGGGGATGCCCACGTTCTGCTCGAGCTCGCGACCGAGACGGTCCGTCAACTGGCGGTGCGTCCGGACGATCAAGGTCATGAGGCGCAGGCGGTCGTCGTCGATCTGGCCCAGGACACCGCAGGTGCCCCCGCCCTCGGGCTCGCCGCCGACCCCAGGGGCGCCGCGGCGCCCCGCGTCGGGGCGCATGCCTCCCCGCTCCTGGTCACCGCCCTTCGCCTGAATGGTTGCCGTTCCCATGGTCGCCTACCTCAGTCTCCCTGAAATCCTCTGCCTTTTCTATTATATCTGTTTGACAAGAATCTGTATAGTCAGATATAATACGAGCAACGAATTATCGGCAGACCAAGGAGACCCGGACCATGAGCGACACGACCAGCACCAGCACCCTCCCGAAGGTTGGGACCTACACCATCGACCCGGCGCACACCGACGTCGGCTTCGTCGCCCGCCACCTGGTCGGCACGAAGGTACGCGGCCGCTTCACCGACGTCGAGGGCAGCTTCACCGTGGCCGAGAAGCCGGAGGACTCGACCCTCCAGGCGACAGTCCAGGCCGCCAGCATCTTCACCGGCCAGCAGCAGCGGGACGAGCACCTGCGCACCAACGACTTCCTCGATGTGCCCAACCACCCGACCCTGACCCTGGTCGGCAAGGGCCTGCGCCGGGTCGACGACACCAACTGGGTGATCTCGACCGACCTGACCATCCGGGGCGTCACGAAGTCGGTCGACTTCGACCTCGAGTTCCTCGGCGAAGGAGCGTCCATGCAGGAGGGCAAGACGGTCGTGGCCTTCTCGGCCACCGCCACCATCGACCGCCGCGACTTCGGCGTCAGCTTCAACCACTCGCTGCTCGACGGCAGCGTCGTGGTGGGCAACAAGGTCGTGATCGAGATCGAGACGGAGGCCGCCCTGGCCGAGTAGCCGCCCTGGCCGAGTAATCGACCTCGTCGCAGATCAAGAGCATCCGGGGCCGGCCCTTCGCGGGGCCGGTCCCGCTCTGTACGCTTCCTCGCCATGTCCGCGCCAGCAGGCCATCTGCGTGCAGCGACCGCCACCGCGCTCCGTCCGATCCAGTCGAACGACCCGCACGTCCTGGCCGTCGACCTCGGGACGGGCGGTCCGAAGGTGGCCGTTGTGGGTGGCACCGGCCGCATCCTGGCCCACGCCTTCCAGGCGGTCGGAATCGACCTGATGGACGATGGGGGAGCCGAGCAGTCCCCGCAGGCCTGGTGGGAGGCCATCGTGGCGTCGGCCCGGCGGGCCCTGGCCGACAGCGGGGTGTCGCCGGACGACGTCATCGGCATCGGCTGCACCGCCCAGTGGTCGGGCACGGTGCCCGTCGACGACACCGGGGCCACCATCGGTCCCGCTATCAGCTGGATGGACTCCCGCGGTGCCCGCGCCGTCCGCGAGACGGTGCGCGGTGCGCTCAACGTCCAGGGCTACTCGGCGTCCAAG